>PPCM01000711.1_pt1 | contig 22706 bp, 25 predicted proteins | sample 1555541 | NCBI WGS metagenome assembly PPCM01 (sample SAMN05284479, study PRJNA326546) | Marine sediment metagenome, whole genome shotgun sequencing project. | isolation source: marine sediment | place: Germany: Wadden Sea | collected 2012-09-05 | reverse complement strand
ATTGGAAGAAAAGAGTTTTGAAATACTTAGAGATCAAGATACAGAATTACAGTTTAACCCGAAGTATATAGAAGGAACTTTAAATATTGATTCAGTACCAACTGGAGCCAAGGTTTTTCTTGGCGATAGAGAAGTTGGTGTAACTCCTCTTGAGCAAAAGGTTCTAGGTGGAGAATTCCAGGTAAAAGTTGTTGCTGAAAATTATCAGGATGTAGTTGAAAAATTGCTTGTTACAAGAAATGATTCAAACCTTGTTCGAAACTATAAATTAAAACTTAAGCAGGCGACAGTTAAGGTGGATTTAAAACCGCCTGGTGGCAGTTTATTGCTTGATGGAATACGAGTAGAGTCACCTTTTTCAGTAGATGCAACTCTTGAACATAAGCTGGTTTATATGAAACCAGGTTACTATTCAGAAAAGAAAAAGATACTTCTTGCAGCAGATGAAGAACTACAGTTGAGCTTTGCTTTGAAAACTGAACTTGGAAAGGTGGCTGTTGTCTCAAATCCAAATGCGGCAGTTATTATTGGTGGTAAGGATTATGGGCAAACGCCACTCACACTAAATTTACCTGCTATTGCCCATAGAATCACATTACAAAAGAAAGGTTTTCGAACCATCACCAAGGTTGTGACACCAAAGTCTGGATCGACCCAAAGAATAAGTGTAAGGCTTGTAAGTGAGAAACAGGCAAAGTTGCAGGAAGCGCCAGCTCAATATACCAATAAAGCCGGAATACAATTAAAACTCTTTAGGCCAAATGATACTTTCACTATGGGGGCACCGCGTTCTGAAAAGGGACAGAGAGCGAACGAATTTCAGCGAAGAGTACAGCTCAACAAGCCATTCTATGCGAGTCTTTATGAGATAACCAATAGCCAATTTGCAAAGTTTAACTCAGGTAAGGCTATAGGTGGTGGAAATAATCCTGTAACGACTGTAAGCTGGCAAGAGGTAGCAAAGTATTGTAACTGGTTGAGTAAGAAAGAAAACCTGTCTCCTTTTTATCAGTTAGCAGGTGGATATATAACAGGTTTTAATAGCAATAGTGATGGCTATCGACTACTGAGTGAGGCTGAATGGGAATGGCTTGCCAGAAAGGCCAATAGAAAAAAGACTACCATGTTTGTTTGGGGGGCTTCCTCAGTTATGCAGCCCAATACTGCCAATATAGCAGATGAAAGTGCACAGGGGCAGGTACGTTTTTATGTTCCACGTTACACAGATGGATACAGTGGTATAGCTCCTGTGGGTAGTTTCTCACAAGAGATTTCCGGACTCTATGACCTTGGTGGAAATGTTAGTGAGTGGGTGCATGACATCTATTCGATTACCCCACCTAAGTCAGAATCTTTGGCAGTGAATCCTCTTGGTGTTCAGAGCGGTAATTCTCATGTAATTAAAGGGTCGAATTTTCGCTCGGGCAATATAACCACTTTGCGACCAGCGTTTCGTGAAGGTTTGAACAGTGGTAGAGATGATCTCGGTTTTAGGATCGGTCGTTATTTATATGGAGGTTCAAATGGTGAGTAATAATAAAAAGAAATCGGGTAAAAAGATACTCGTTTGGGTGGCACTTGTTGTTGGCATGGTTTTAGTTGCTGCTACGGGGTATGCGGTGTTACCGTCAATTAGTCTTAATTCTCCAACATCATTTCCGGTGGATATTTAAAATGTCAGATATAATTAAAAGCTTTGTTGCTCTTCTTGTGTCTATAGTTGTTGTGCATCTCGTTTATATCGGTTTTGTTCGCCCTGAGGCCGATGCACTGTTGGAGGCAGCCAGACAGGCTGGACTAACGGCACCACGTAACTTGGTAGTTGTTTTAAAAGATTACGAGCAGGAGATCTGCTTTATCTTAATGCTTTGGGGTAGCTTTCTAATTCTTGGTAAGTGTAGAACTATACTGAGAAACAATTATCTTTTTACAGTCGATCTGATTGAGCAGGATGGCGAGCAGGTTGTCCCTGAAGAGGTAATTAGCAAACTTGATAATGAACTCTCAGAAGAGAGAAAAAGCTCACCACTTATCCAAACTTTACGTGGGGCACTTTGGCGTTATGCAGGAACAGGTAGTGTGCAAAACCTCTCTGATGCTGTTGAGTCATCAATTGATGCCCTTTCTGTAAGGCAAGAGGCGGAAAATTCGATGATCCGTTATCTCATCTGGGCTATCCCATCAATTGGTTTTATCGGTACTGTTCGTGGTATCGGTCAGGCCTTATCTCTGGCAGATCAAGCCCTTGCTGGAGACATTGCAGGGATGACAAATAGTCTTGGCGTTGCGTTTAACTCAACACTGGTTGCACTGCTCATCTCAATTTTTTTAATGTTCCTTTTCCACCAGCTACAGCGTTTGCAAGATGGTCTGCTGGTGGATATTCAGGCTTATTGTGATCAATACTTACTGGCCAGAATTAAGTAAAAATTCGCCTTTATCACCAATTAAACTATGAGAAGACAGAGAAAAGCAGAAGGTTTTAACCTGGCGTTTCTTGATATCATGGCCTGTGGCCTTGGTGCGGTGGTGTTGGTTTTTATGCTGGTTAAGCATAATGTAACTGAGGTGAATTCTGAAGCTGACCTGTTAAAGGCGGATATTGTTCGCCTTGAAATGCAGGAGGAGGAACTCAAGCAGACCCTTGAAGAATTACTGGATGTATCAAAGTCTGAGTCTGAAAAAATAGCAGAACTGAAAGCTCGAATTGCCCAGTTAGAACAATCTCTAAAGAAAAAAAATCTTAGCTTATCTCAGAAAAAACAACGGCTTGCAGCACTGAAAAACGATATTAAAAATAAGCCTATTGCCCAAAAAGATGATGTGATCGAAGATGATCGTGGTGGTGAAGAGAATTACCTGATGGGGTTGAAGGTTGAGGGAAGGCGTATCCTTATCCTCTTTGATGCTAGTGCATCCATGACCGATGAGAAGTTAATAGATATTATTCGGCGTAAAAGTGGCAGTGCTGCAAATAAAAAGGCGGGACCAAAGTGGCAGCGTACAAGAAAAACAGTGCGCTGGTTGCTTGCAAGGGTTCCTGCCTCCAGTCAGGTCGCTGTTGTTGTTTTTAATGACACGGTAAAAACACTCGGTAGCGGTTATTTCAACGCCCGTGATGCTGGCAAGTTATCCAAACTGTACAAGGAAGTTGATGCTCTTGTTCCTAAAGGTGCAACCAATTTACAGAAGGGGCTTGAAGAGGCAAAAAGGAAGAATCCCACAGATATATATCTTGTCACAGATGGTTTGCCAACTAAGGGGGAATCTCGTTATACCAGCCTTAACCCGTTTGCAAACTGTAGCTCACTGCTTGGTAAATCCAGCAAGATAAGTGGTGAGTGTAGGGTAAAGCTTTTTAGACAAACCATTAAAGATAGTCGAATTCCGAGTGCTAAAATCAATGTGGTTCTACTACCAATTGAAGGGGATCCGGATGCCGCTAATGAATATTGGGCGTGGGCTGCACTGTCCGGTGGGTTATTAATCAGCCCTGCCTCAAACTGGCCATAGTTTAGATGAAAAATAGAGATAGCTACTATGGGTAAGCGAAAAGCAAAAGAAAAATTTGAGATATTCAATCTCTCCTTTTTAGACATCATCTCCTGCGGGTTTGGTGCGGTGGTGTTGCTCGTTCTGATTTCCAATAGTGCAGAGAACACATCAGCCGAAAATGTAACTGAGGTGGAAACCCTGCTTGCGCAGGTAATAACCCTTGAAAACAGTGTAAAAAACTTAGCAAAAGATATTGATAACCAGCAAAACCAAAATGATGAGCAACTTGCAGAAAGTGGTAGTTTAGGACGCGCAAATGATACACTTACACAAAAGCTTGGTAAAAAAGAAAAGGAAGAAAATGCACTGGATGGCGATCTGGCCGGACTTTCGCTAGTAGAGGAAAGCCTCAATAGGATTTCAATCGCACCGTCATCAACGAACACTACTAGAGACGAAGAGGTGGGTGGTATTCCCGTTGATTCCGACTATGTGATTTTTGTAGTAGATACTTCTGGCAGTATGCTTGCTATTTGGGATCGTGTCGCTTCAGAAATACTTAATACTCTCAGTATTCATCCACAGGTTAAAGGGTTTCAGATCCTTAATGATCAGGGTAAGTCCCTTATCAGTGGCTATAAAGGCCGCTGGATTCCTGATACACCACAACGCAGAAAAGCGGTTATGAAAGTGTTTGGTGCCTGGAACGATGCATCAAACTCTAGCCCGGTAGAGGGGATTGAAACGGCCCTTCGAAGTTATAGTAAACCGAGTCAGACCATGTCAATTTATGTGTTTGGTGATGATTATACTGGTGGTAGCTATGATGCCACTATTGCCAAGATTACCAAGATGAATAAGGGTGGAAAAAGCAAGCGACTGGCAAAAATTCATGGTGTTGGTTTTCTTTCCGAACATACCACAAACCGTTTCGCTATCCTTATGCGTGAGCTAACCAAAAGAAACGGCGGAACATTTATTGCTCTGCCGTTTAAAAGATGATGTTGTCTGAGTTACACATCCTTCGTAAGCCGACCTCCTCTCAATTATAATTCAAGTACAAATGAAGCTCGGTCATGAAAGTCGGGATGATCATTTGGATGAAACAGAGCCCAATAACTCTGTTTCTCTTCTTTGGTTTGGATTACCGCTGCCACCCCAACATGTACCAATGAACCACTTATAAGGAGCTTGTCGAGGGGAAGTTTGGTGGCAAGTGAGAATGTTCCTGTTTTTTCATCTTGATTGATAACGATAGGTAGGTGCTGTAGTTGGTCTTCTGCTGTCATGCCATGTCTAATGGATTTAAATGAGAACACATTCCATGATGTTGATGGAGAAAGATTCACTTCCCAGTAGTTCGATGCTCCAGGCTCGGCAAAAAAGAATTCAAAACAGGTTTTCTCCCAGAGTCCTTTTATCCGTTCTCCTTTCTGTTTGTCACAAAGTAGAATCTGAGAATGTTGATCAATGAGCTGAAAATCAACAGATAGAGTGTCATCTTCACGACCTACTGTGCAACTCAGCTCTATTGATGGTTTGAGTGACTGCGGATGGGGAAGAAGGGGAAATGTTTCCATGTAAATCCTCGTATTACGAAATGTTTAATTATGATAAAGCTATGTACGCAAATCGTCCTTCAAACCATTTTCACAGGTTAAAACCAAGTAACTATCTGATCCAGATCTCTACGGGTTTTAGGGCGATCTGGATCAGCCAGACGATAGCCAAGAGCAAGCATCACTGATGGCTTGTAGCGTTTTCTATCGACCCCAAAATGTTTCTCCAAAACTGCAGCCGCCTTTTCTTGGTCAAAGCCTTCGATTGGGCAAGAGTCGATCCCCATCAGTGCAGCAACGGTCATTGCATTACCAAGGGCAATGTATGCTTGTTTACCAGCCCAATCTACTATCTGGCGATTATCTTTAATCTTAAAATCTTCCTCTTGAAATGTCTTGTAGGCCTGGTTGATAAAGTCTACAACTTCTTGTGGAAGCTCTTTAACATTTTTCATATGTTCTTCTAGGTAATCAGAGCTGTGCTTCATCGTGGTTTCGGTATGTGACAAGAATACTAGAAAGTGGCTTGCTGTGCCGAGCTGCCCATCAGTCCCATGAAATTCGCCATTAGCACCCCAGCTAAACTCACGTAAAAGCTCACGTTTCTCAGGAGTCTGAACAACCAGCACTTGCCACGGTTCAAAACCGAATGAACTTGGTGACAGACGTATTGCCTCAAGTATAGTATTGAACTGTTCGTCATTTATTTTTCGTTCAGCATCAAAAAGTTTCGTGGCATGACGATAGTTAAAAGCTTCAATTATTGTGCTCTGAATGTTCTTAATATTATTTTCACAATTCATATCAGATTCCTGATTGTTATTATACTTGTTAGGTAGCAAGCAGTTTGTAACCGTTCTTGCTGTTTACACATCAAACATCTCAATCACAGTAAACACCAATCTTTACAAAGGCAATTTAACAAAAATAGAACATTATATTTTTTATTAAACGCTTAATCTTTCTGAACTCATGAACAGTGGAAATATAGAATAAAATTTGTTTGAAAGTTGCTTGAACTGAGGAAAAGAATTGAAGGGATTGTACAATAACCACTAAAGGGCTATGGCAGGTACACCATAACCCTTTAGTGACTTTTCAGAATCAAGTATTGATAAAATAGTACGAGTTGGTGCTAGTGTTACTTGATTTGGCACAGAGCTTTGATTTCAGCTATCTTGTCGTCTAACATCTCATTGTAATCCCCTAAAGCTATTTCAGCTTTATCATCAGCACGACCAGTAAGCAATCCAGCCACAAGACCTACAGGCACAATTGATGAAACACCAGCAGCGAGTTGTTCACCAGAAGTTGTCTTTTCAGCTTCCAGTGCTTTGATATCAGTCTCTGCTGTTTCGCAATTAACTGGCTTTTTAACCTCTGCGTCACCCTTTTCTGTAGAAGCACATCCGCCGAGTACAAGACCAAAAAAAAGTGCTGCAACCATTACCATTTTGATTTTCATTTTCATTTCCTTTTTTTTATAATAAAATTTTTTCACGCAACTTCTTTTCGTTAAGATAAAAATTCTCTTATCGAAGTATATATCAGCAACTGCCTTTTCAACATAATCAATAGCTCATTGATACTTATTTTTCAGGAATAGAGTTGAGCTTAACAAGTGCCAACATTCCAGATGGAACTTTTTTTGAAAATCTTCCAAACCATTTTTTATAAAAATTTACAAAATCACCTGAGCGGAAAATACCTGTGATAGCCTGATCGGCCACGAGACGAAAATCTGCATCATTTCTTCGTACAGCAAGTGAGATAGGATCGAATGTAAACATTTCGGAAAACAGGTCAAACTCTTCAGGGGTACCGGAGGAAATGATGAGGCCAATCAGTACTACTTGATCGGCAGCTAGTCCATCTATCTTCTTTGATTTTAAGTTGGCCAGCCCATCAGCCAAAGAGTCCAGAACAATAATTTTCGCAGTCGTTTCAGCTAGCAGATCTTTTAGAGCGGGTGCAGTAGTTGTACCTTTAACCACCCCAATTTTTTTTCCATCAAACTGATTTTCTAATTTTGTTCCAGCAAGTGTAAGAAAGGAAGAACCCGTTACAAAGGTAAGGTGGGTGAAATCCATCTGTTCACGTCGTGCAAGTGTATTAGTCGTTGATCCACAAAGAATGTCTATTTTCTTGTTATTTAAAGCGTCAAAACGATTTTCTGCATCAACAGCAACATATTTGATGTTGATTGACTTGTTTAGCTTTTTTTCAACCTGTCCTACAACTTCTTTACAAAGATCTATTGAATAACCGGAAGGGACACCATCTTTATCTAGAAATGACATAGGTGGGAGATCTTGTCGGTAACCAATACTTATTTCTTCAGATGAATTGATTTTGGCCAGTGTTCCCTCGTGATTACTAGCTAACAGTGGTGTTGTAAATAGTGATGCAATAAAAAACAGAGCTAATGCAATTCGCATGATTAAAGATTCTCCTAATAACATAAATTGATTACCACATTTTCAGTTAATATAAACTGAAGGCTTAATAACCATGTGGTGGGGTGGTGACAATATAAACAACACTATTGCTTTGATATCCGCGGCTATACCATGTGCTTCCACACTCGTAATAAGTAACACCATTAACTGTAATGCCTGTGGTGTTACAGGGTAGATTGTTAACTGAACTCCCTATTGCTCCAACGGCTGCACCAACGACAAAAGCAACTGCAACGTCATCATTATGGTGCCAATGGTCATCCCAGTGGTCATCATACTCATCCTCAATAAAGTCTTGCCGGTCTTCACGGGCATCATTAAGGTGATCTTGGCGATCTTCACGGGCTTCATTAAGGCGATCTTCGTGATCCTCGCGTATATCGTCTCGTTTGTCGTTGTGGTCATCGTTTCGAGGCTTGAGTTCCTGTCTGTCGTTGTGATCACTGTTACGAGGTTTGAGTTCTTGTCGAGAACGATCATTAGTTGACGAATGTGGTTTGCTGCGAACATGCTTTTTCGACGATTGTTTTGAACGTTGTGAAGAAAAACTACCGCCTTTCGCAGCGCTACTACGAGAGAATCCTCCACTGCGTTTACCACCGCCAGCTCTGCGAGCATCAACTAAGCTTGCCAAAGTGGTTGTAAAGAGAAAGAGTGCGCCAACAAATACGACAACTACTGAAAATTTATGATTCATTGCTTTCTCCTTTCTCAGCAGGGATAGAGCCTTTTGAGCGAACAGGTGTGAGAAGTGGTACTTTTTCTGCCCCAGTCGGTAGCGTATAATTAAATACTTCGTTATCTATGTTAGATGAGATAGACCACTCAGATAGCTCTGCCCAGAATTGCGGTTCACCAGGTGCATTTTTATAAGTAAGAACAATTCTGCGTGGTAATGGTTGCTCATTTTTTGTGATCCACATTTGCATATCAACATCTGTTGACCTAATGGCAATGTGATCAGTCATAACGTCAAAAATTGTACTCGACTCTACATAATCTATGGTAGTTATCTTGTTTTGAATTTGTTTTGGAAAATCAGTGATTAATAGGCGAGCTAGTGGCAGCGGGATTTGAAAGTCCCTTGTCAGGTAAACTATTATTTCATCCACAGAACCTTGTTTTTCTGCTTGCGCAAAAACCTTTTCATTTGGTGCTACGATGGTAAGCAATTTACCGTCAAAGGTTAGGTTTGCTTGTTTTCCATCGCTACGTTTTGTATCTACACGCAAATGATTTGGGCGTTGAATATATATATGGCGTTTCTCACCAAATTCGATCCTTTGACCATTTGGTTGAATTGCATCATATCCACTACGAATCTTCATACTAAAAGATGAGGCTTTGGCTATAAAATTAGCCATACTCATCAAAGCTAGCTCAGCTTTTTCATCCCTTTGTTCCACACCAACTTTTGAGTTCTTGTTTGCTGCAAAAGCTGGATTAATACTAACAACCAGCAAAACAACAAAGAAAGCCAATAAAATTTTCTGAGAATACCTCAATTTATAATAGGCAAAAGCTTTCATGATGACTCTCCCTCAACACTAAATTAGCAAAATACTATTTGATGTATTTATCAACATGGTGAGATGTTGGTTGTTATTCCATTCTGAGAAGTTACCTAAGTTTAGGTGACATTGTGCGGTGCAAAACTAATTTTTCTTTACTAAAGAAGATATCTCATCAAATTCTACAGTTAAGATAGCCGAATGCAAGGTTTTTCATCTAACTCATCCATTAACTATGTTTATTCTTGGTAAGAATAGTTTTTAAACTAATGAAGTACTCGATTCCAAGGAGGTAGTTTATAGAGAAAGATTGAACAATGTAATGTCAAGGTGATCTTGTGTTAATATGTTTGAGACCCTGTTTATTAGTAGGATTATTACAATTAGGGGAGTAGTATGTTAAGGGAAATTACAGCGATGAATTAAAAGTTAAGATATATATATGATAAATATAGTAAAAAATAAAAATTTGAGGTTTTAATGTTAGATATTCACCCAAAGGCACCGCATCATCTACCAAAATTTATTCCTGGGGCAGATGGAAGCGACCCTCTCTTTACAGTAATAGTAATCGCAATGTTGGTGATTTTTTTATTGGTAGGTGTTCTTTATTTTAAACTACATTCTCTGCCTGAACATATGGGAGAAAAGGCCAATAATACTCAGTTACAGCTCATCTCAATATTATGTATATTGGCACTGTTCACACACAATAATGCTTTTTGGGTATTGGCCTTATTATTAGCTGCGATTCGCTTTCCAGACTACTTGACACCTATAGAAACCATTGCAAATTCTTTGTCTAAGCTTGCTGAAAAAAATAAAGAAGCATCTGGGGGCGTTCAATCATCTAGTGTAGACACTGATTCCGGTGAGGTTGTTTCATGTGAACAAACCGCCTCAGATAAAAAAACCGACTTAAAATAAATCAATAAATCAATAAATCAATAAAGAGAGAGCATCGTTTATGTTTGAGCTCATGTTTTGTGCCATGTTTACTATTCTGCCAGATTTTCTAGTAAGGCGATTTGTACAGAAGAAAAGATGGGGAAAAGAACTGACATTTTTCAATATGTGGTATGAGTTGCGCTGGGGAATCACTGGTTGCGTTATTTTAACTGTTTCACTGATAACCTTGGTGTTCTACTATCATCCTTCAACAACAAACGTGTTACCAATATTCCGTACCGTTACGATACTTTCTGAAGATAAAGGACGTGTAGAAAAAATCTATGTTGTCAACTTTCAATTGGTACAGAAGGGGGATCCCCTCTTCAAACTCGACAGTTCCGTTGAAGAAGCAGCTGTTGAAACAGCCCAAAGTTCTATAAATGAAATCAAAGCCGAATTTAGTATCGTACAGGCTGACCTGAAAGAAGCTGATGGTGACATTTCTTCAATACAATCTAAACTTACCTTAGCAAAACATGATTTAGAACGAATGCGTCAAATCACTGAGGGAGGAAAAGATTTAGTAAGTGAAAGAGAACTTGAAAGTTACGCAAATAAAGTTGAGGTAATTGAGGGAGACTTGTCAGCAGCTATAGCACATCGTTCTGAAGTACAGGCCAATCTAGATAATTTGCTTCCCGCACGACAGAAAACAGCTGAAGATGCGTTACATCAAGCAAATGTAAAACTTGAGAAAACAGTTGTTTACGCTGCGATTGCCGGTCGTATAACTCAATTCGTTCTACAGCCAGGAGATCTTGTGAATCCTGTACTACGGCCTGCTGGTCTTCTTGTACCGGATCATGAAGGCTCTGGAGAACTCGCAGTGCAAGCAGGTTTTAACCAGCTTGCAGCTCAAGTAGTAAAGCCAGGTGTTTTAGCAGAAATGACCTGTATGTCGAAACCCTTTACCATTATACCTATGGTTATTACTGACGTTCAACAAACTATTGCCAGTGGTCAAATGCGCCCTACCGATCAAATGTTAGATCTTCAGGATCGACAAAGGGCAGGTACAGTGACGGTAAAAATGGAACCCCTTTATCCAGATGGACTTAAAGGGGTCTTGCCAGGCAGTAAGTGCATTGCAAATGCCTACACCAATAATCATGAACTTATTGTTTCGGGTGAACTTACAACATCTCAGTTCATATACTACCATATGGTAGATACAGTTGGCTTTGTTCATGCACTCCTTCTTCGCATTCAAGCACTTATATTACCGGTGAAAACGTTAGTCTTTGCAGGGCACTAATTGATATTTTTCTGCTCCGGCTTTAAGAAAATTGAAAGCTATATGAGTCTGAATTAATTCAGACTCATATAACGTTGTCTTAGCTGTTGTTTCATACAGCCAATGCAAAGCTTCAAAACGTATGTATCTATTTGCTTGCTCTACATTTTTAATTCATCCATTATGGCTGGTTTAATATCGAGGAGCGGTGTGCTGTTTAGACAATCAAGACCGACAAAACGTTTCCCTCTATACTGTGTATTGCAACAATAGTAGCCGCTATTGGATTGGGCCTGTGTGGTGACCGCAATGCAAAAGTTCCGGTGGCTTCACCTTCACCTCGGTTTTTTGCCGCATTACGTTTCTATCTGTGTTCTCGAATCAATAAAGAATTAATATTTTCTGACATGCAGAGTACTGAAAAAAGTGCTAATGCATCACCGAACAAATTACCTGAACCAAGTGAGCCAGAGAATACAATACTAATGCCAACCATAACAACGGTAATAGCAAGCCAAGTAGAACGATCTGTGGTTTCTCATAAAAATAGCCAGCTAAAGACGGCAGCCAGTGCTGGTGTCGCACTGATAATCAGAAATGTATTAGCAATAGAGGTCATTTTAACACTAAGCTTTTTTTAACCGAAGGGTATATAAAAACAAGTATGGATAGTATCGCTGCTAAGGCTCAGGTGACAAAGCAAACTGTTTATCGATATTTTCCCTCTAAAGAAGTTTTGCTTGCAGAGACACTGAAGTCATGTAGAGAAGAGCCTCGGGATGATTTTTTAGTTCAGTTAGAAAATTCGGATACGAGGAAGGCACTGTTTGGGTTTGCTGTCGGATTTATTCACGCTCACTTATCAAAAGAACATCTAGCTATTGTTCGACTTATGATTTCAGAGAGTTCACGAGCACCTGGACTCACAAAAACGTTTTTCATGATAGGACCAGACGAAACTGGTAGAAAATTAGAAGAGTTTTTGAAAGAAAGATTTCCTTGGAAGACGCTAGGCATTTAGTGAGTATGTGGGCAAGTATGTTACTGGGCTTGCGTACGAGGGTGCTCATGGGGCTTTCTGCCCCTACTCAAGATGAAATCGAAGAATATTCAGAAAAGACTACTGATTTTTTTCTAAGATCAATGACAAGGTAATAGCCACTTTTTTGTTATACAGCAGCAATAGTTACAATGAACACAGAAACGGAGAATCACATGTATAGTTTTAAAAATGATTATAGCGAGGGAGCTCATCCAGCAATTATTGAAGCTCTAATACGTAGTAACAACACGCAAGAAGATGGATATGGTTTAGATACACATTCTTTGAATGCATCCTCACTTATTAAAAATCTAGTTGATGATCCTGAGGCTGCTGTACATCTTATCTCTGGTGGTACCCAAACCAACCTTATAGCAATTAGCTCATTTTTACGTCCGCACGAAGCATGTATAACTGTTGCATCTGGACATATCGCAACCCATGAAACAGGTGCGATTGAGGCAACAGGACATAAGTTGCTTACGGTGGATGGAGAGAATGGAAAATTATCTCCTGAATCAATAGCACCTGTTTTGGAAGAGCATCATTTCGAGCATATGGTGAAACCGAGACTTGTCTATATATCCAATCCATCAGAGCTCGGAACAGTTTATACAAGTGATGAGTTAACTACTCTATCTGCTTATTGCCGGGAAAATGAACTCTTACTGTATCTTGATGGTGCAAGACTTGGTGCTGCACTTGCCTGTAAAGAAGCAATGTTAACTCTTAAAACTATATATTCTTTAACTGATGCTTTTTTTATAGGTGGCACTAAAATTGGTGCTCTACTGGGTGAAGCGCTGGTGGTGCGAAACCCATCCTTGAAAGAAGATCTACGATACCTGATAAAACAGCGGGGTGCCTTATTAGCTAAAGGGCGGATTCTAGGGGTTCAATTCGAGGAATTATTTAAAGATAACCTCTATTTTGAACTGTCAGCACATGCTAACAGCATGGCACAATTCATAGTAACAGAGCTTGCCAGTGTTGGTTGCAGTTTTTGGATTGATTCTCCAACAAATCAGATTTTTCCTATTATGGATAATCGGGTTATAGAGTTACTGTCCGATAAATTTGATTTTTATGTATGGGCAAAAATTGATGATAAAAAGTCAGCTATTCGGCTTGTTACCTCCTGGGCAACTGTACAAAGCGAAGTTGATGGTTTTATTCAGGCTTATAGTCAAATATGTGATGAACTTCGGATTTACTCTGAGGCTGAAGTATAAACTTTGTAAAAAAGTTAAAAGAAGTATGAAGCAAGTAGATTGTTTAAGTACTGGATAAGTATCTAGTATAAAAGTCTGTTGAAAGGTTCAGCTTATAAGTTGCGATTATGGAGGTTTAATGAAGATTGTTCGAATAATATTGGTGTGCTTGTTAATCGTTTTTACTGCACCACCTGCGTTTTGTGATAATGGAGATAGCTCAGGCAATAGCACAGTTGATGTGGGAAGGAAGTTTATCCTGGTGTTGGAGGGGCAATTTGGCAATAACCATGGAAAACTTTCTAAAAACACTAGCCTGCGAGGTGATCTCGGTGCAGATAATACGGATATGTTAGAGTTGTGTATGGCTGTAGAGGAGTACTTTGATATTGAAATTCCAGATGAAGATTGGGCAGGTGTTACAACAATTGAGTCTGCTGTTGAGGTGATTGTCGATATAAAGAATTCACGTCGTTGGTAAAGTGTTAATGGGTATAATACAAAAACTTGCAGAATGTGATTTAGGTCGAGAAATTTATCACTCTGATGGTAATGGACATGTTCAGGTTCAACTCGTCTCTAAGTGCGGTTTTGAAACCCCAGCTGTTTTAATTGAGCAGATAGAGCAAGCAGGTCTTTGGTTAGAGTTTTTTGAAATGGCCAAAACCAAGGGCGATGACTGGATTTTGCGTGTTATCAGGTTTTTCCCTGAGAACAAATATTACTCAACTATGTGTTTTGTAGAATTCTTATCTATTCTAACAAATACAGATTCGAAAATTCTACTCATTCAAGACTCTCCTACTTGGTTTTGGGATGAGAGTAACGCTGCATTGATCGAAAAAGTTATAACTATTGCTGAACGGCTTATCGAATCTATTAATCCAGAATCAATAGATAGTGAGATAGATTTATCTATCCTGAACAGGGTAATTCAAAGGTTGGAGGAGATCTTAGCAAGATAGCTCATAAGTAAACTACCTTGCCAGACCATTAAATATATAACTCTTACTTAGGTTCATGGGGGAAGTTTGAGTTAAACCACTCGCGCCAACCACCTTTAAGTGCGTAAACTTTGGTATAGCCTTCAGCGAGGAGCATACGTGCCACACGGGCACTGGTGTATTCGTGGTTTCAGGAGCAGTAAAGAACAACAGTCTTGCTCTTATCGTAATTGTCTATCCAGTTATCAACATGTTTTGGATTTTCTCTAACTGCACCTACAATCTTATGATCACTGGAAGTCCAATCATTTCCGGTACGAACATCCAGAACAATCAAGTCAGCTGATCCAAGGTGTTTTTTTAGTTCTTCCTTGTCCATTTTAGATACATCTGCAGCGATTACTGGTGAGACGAGGAAAGAGATTAAAAGAGTGAGCAGTACAATTATTCTTTTCATAAACATACTCCTTTAAATTGAGGGAATAGTACAGTTAATTTAAGAATAGTTATTATGAACTCTTTTGTCACTCTTTCTTGACAGAAAAGACCACAATGTGGCATATATAAAGTTAATAGTAAAATATTAATAAAATGAGGCAATGTTAAAAAAACGACTACATCAATATATTGTACTTTTCATCTGCTCAATTTTCCTCTTTGCTGGAGTCGGTGCAGTATGTGCTGAATTGACTCCACTGGACTGTCCGCACTGTGTGCAGCAGTCTCTTCCTAAGTGTTGTCAGCAAGACAGTACTCACACAGGCGATAATCACGCTGAGTCTGCTCAATGTAAACATGGTTCTCTCTGTATTGTTAATGTTGGTGAGGTAAGTAATAATATTGCAGTTAATTCAAAGCTGCCTATAACAGATCACAATTTAGAGGTAGTTTTTTTATCTCTGCCAACTCCCACGAAGACAGAGTCTTATGGCTTCGTCTCTCTTCCTAATCTTGTAATCCAAGAAATTCATCTGAAAAACTGCATATTTTTGATTTGATACACATTTTTGCTTCACTTGTTAATGAATAGATTAAATGGTGGTTGTGTATAAGATTATAATTAGAGGTGTATTATGCAGTTATATAAAAGAGTGATTATTTGCGTGTCGATCATGTTGTTTGTTCTGTCAGGCACATCTGTCTCCTATGGCTTTTTTGGGTCTTTTGGACAATATAAGTCGGTAAAGGGTAAAAATGGAGAGGTTGCAATACCTCTCAAAGATGTTGACGATGGTAAGGCACATTACTTTTCCTATAAGGCAGACGGTCAGGAAGTACGTTTTTTTGTGGTGAAAAGCCCTGATGGTGTGATCCGTGCAGCTTTTGATGCTTGTGATGTCTGTTTTCCGGCAAAGAAGGGATATAGCCAGGAAGGCGATTTTATGGTCTGCAATAATTGCGGACGTAAGTTTCACTCCACAAGAATTAATGTTGTTGAAGGCGGTTGCAATCCAGCGCCACTTGTTCGTGAGGTACGAGATGGCACCTTGGTAATAAAAGAGGCGGATATTTTGCCTGGTGAAAGGTTCTTCTAGGAGGGAATAATGAATATTACAACGATCCCTCTTAGAAATATGAGGAGAAAGTCAGCAAGAACAGTGCTGCTTTTGTTAGTTTTTACTCTTGGAGTGCTCTCTGTTGTTGCTTTGTATCAGGTCTCATTGGTTATTGGTCATAATCTGGAGAAGCAATTGTCCAGTTACGGCGCAAATATTGTAGTTAGCCCAAAAGTACAGACACTGAAGGTGAGTTACGGTGATTTTAATCTGGGTAATATGTATTTTGATGTGAGTAATCTCCATGAGAAAGATGTTGTAAGTGCTATCAAAAACATTGGTTACAAGGATCGTATTGCTGTTGTTGCCCCAAAACTTGTGGCAATGGGCCAGATTGGCGAATCTCCTGTAGCTGTAGTTGGTGTCGATTGGCAGGCAGAACAAGCACTAAAGAGTTATTGGGCAGTTGATGGCAGTTACCCGGAAAAATCCGACCAGTTAGTGGTTGGAGCAACTGCTGCTAAAAGTCTTTCGGTTAAAACTGGAGACCAGCTAGAGCTGTTTGGCAGTAAATTTACAGTTGCAGGCATTCTTTATGAAACTGGTAGCGATGATGATACGGTGATCTTGATGAACCTTGCCACCCTGCAAAAGGTTCAGAGTAAAGAAAATGCAGCCAGTTTTGTAGAGGTTGCGGCGCTGTGTGCGGGTTGTCCTATTGATGATATTGTTGATCAAATTCGTCAAGCCTTGCCAAATAATGTTGAGGTTAAGGCACTGCAAAATGTGGTGGATCAACGTATGGCTTCTATCAAATTTGTTCAACATCTGGCCTTGATTGTTTCAATCATTATTCTCATCACTGGTGCTTCAATGATTGGCCTTTCCATGCTTTCAACTGTCAATGAGAGAAAAAAAGATATCGGTATTTTACGCTCTCTTGGTTTTGGTAAGTCAAAAGTGTTTTTTGTATTTTGTTTTGAAGCTGGGTTGCTTGGCGTAACAGCAGGTTTTGCCGGATATATACTAGGCTGGCTTACCAGTACTAAGATTCTTGGACTGTTGTCTATTGCGGAAGGAATTGTTGCTGATTTCTCAGTTATGCATCTTGTATTCACATGTTTGCTATTTGGTTTTATTTCCCTTGTCGCAGCATTGTACCCTGCGTGGAAGGGTGCATCCATCGAACCTTCAGGCGCACTTGTTGCCTTATAGGAGTACATGATAATGATAAAAGCTCAGAATATAACAAAAACAGTTGGGACTCCAAATGCGCCACAGGACATATTAAAAAATGTTTCTATTGATGTACAAGAGGGAGAGTTTCTGGCAATTACTGGCAGATCTGGGTCGGGTAAAACGACTCTTTTGCATATTCTCTCCACTCTTGCAAAGCCAAACTCTGGTTCACTTCTCTATGGTGAAAATGATCTTTGTACCCTAGATGAAAGACAACTCAATGAAATTCGAAAGACTCATTTTTCAGTGATTTTTCAGTTTCATCATCTTTTTCCTTATTTAACAGCACTTGAGAACTGTTTACTGCCATTTATGAACTCTTTTAAACCTGTGAGTCGCGAAGTTCTCGTAAGGGCAAAAGAGTGTCTTGCACGTGTAGGGCTTGCAGGCAAAGAGAGTGCTTTGCCGGGTAAACTATCAGGCGGTGAACAGCAGCGAGTGGCAATTGCGAGAGCACTGGTACAGGATGCCAAACTTCTTTTTGCAGACGAACCAACAGGCAGCCTTGATAAGGCAACAGGCTCGGAGATTATGCAGCTGCTCTCCTCGCTGCGGGATGCGGGCTTGACCATTGTGATGGTAACCCACGAGCCGAGCTATGCCACCCTAGGGGACAGAATAATAGAGATGGAGGATGGTAGGGTGGTAGCTTAGCCTTAGCTATTTTAGTTATTGTTTTTTAGATATGCGTTAGTTCGAACCTTAACATTCTCTTCAAGGTTTCTAAACCAGAGAGAATAGTCATACATATGATAAACTCCCTTTGGAAATCCTCCAATATCGAGTGTTTCCGGGGGGGTTGTTATGAGTGCACCTATTGTCAGGTCAATCTGGGCTCCGGTATAGCCGGCAACTTCCTTTTTAATACTTCCATCCTGATCAAAAAAAACAGCACCAAGATTTTGATTGCTTCCTGCAACAGTTCCATCAGTTTTCCAATTGAGTGGGTTAATACAAAAGGCACCTTTTAGAAGAACAGGTGACCCTGTTGTTGCCGGAGCCTGAGTATTATATGAAACGATAATGCCAGTGTCATCTGGGTCTGTGGCTGGTTTCATCCAAGGGAAATTTTTGAAGTCTTCTTGGGTAATCGAGTAGCCAATAAGATAGGCTGCAACGAGTTGTTTTTGCAGCTTCTCGTCACTAAAGTGGTCACGCATTAGATTGCTGAGCACCATAGAGCCTTGACTATGCCCGGCAAGAATAAAAGGGCGGCCATTGTTGAGGTGGTCTAGGTAGTATTTGAAAGCACGAGAAACATCTTCATAGCCTGTGCGAAAATAGCTGTTTTCATACATGTTCTCTTCTGGATTCAGCATTGCCATCGATACTTGACGATAGAAGGGGGCGAAAAGGTTAGCACTACCAGAAAAAACAGCGGCTTGTTTTTTGAGAAGGAGTTTAGCTGTATCTCTTAATTGTGGATTTTGAACTTCCATGTTTGGCGGTGATGGTTCACCATAGATTGTCGGATAAACATAGAAAACATCTACTGGATACTGAAGTCTTTTAGTTTGAGCGACCCAGTTGGTGGTTTGAGAATAATCTGGCCTATTGTTATTGAGCCGTTGTTCTGGGGCTTTAAGGCTTTTAATCGTGCCGCAACTTTGGAGCATAAAAGCGAATAGAAGACATGGAAGAAGTAATTGACATCTAAGGGTTTTGGATAGCATGAAAGCTCCTTTTGTTAGAGTGTCAGCTACTTGTACTTGCTGCGGATTGTTTTTTCAAGGTTTGCTTAAACAGTTCTTAAATGAAATTCTTCAAGAAGCTATCTAAGGAGACTCTTTGTCTCCGAGGTTGGTCAGAGACAAAGAGAGCAAAGGTCTTAGGAGGAATTAAGAAAGAACCTCATCAACAGGTGTGTACGGCAAATCAAATGCTTCACACACAGCTTTGTATGTCAGTTTCCCTTCGTGTACGTTGAGTCCTTTTCGGATTTCCTCGCTGTCTTTACATGCTTTTTCCCAGCCTTTGTCAGCAATTTGGACAGCATATGGTAGAGTCGCATTGGTAAGTGCCATGGTAGATGTCATAGGAACAGCACCTGGAATGTTAGCAACACAGTAATGAACAATATCATCTACAACATACGTTGGGTTGGAGTGAGTTGTTGGTTTGGAAGTTTCAAAACAACCACCTTGATCGATTGCTACATCCACAAGCGCTGTGCCTGGGCGCATCAGTTTTAAATCTTCTCTGCTGATAACAGCCGGAGCCTTTGCTCCTGGAATAAGTACTGCACCAACTACCATATCCATCTCTGGTAAGAGTTCTTTGATGGTTCCCTTTGAAGACATCATGGTCATACAGTTTGCTGGCATTACATCTGAGAGGTAGCGGAGTCGGTCAAGATTAATGTCGAGCATATAAACTTGTGCACCAAGTCCACAAGCCATTTTGGCAGCTTGTACACCAACTACTCCACCACCGATTACCATAACTTTTGCAGGGGCAACACCTGGTACGCCACCAAGCAATTTACCCAAACCACCATTAGTCTTTTCAAGTGCTTTAGCACCCTGTTGGATAGCCATACGACCTGCTACTTCAGACATTGGTGTTAAGAGTGGTAGGGAGCCATCGCTTTTTTGGATGGTTTCATAGGCGATACAGGTCGCCTTAGAATCAATAAGTGCTTTTGTCTGTGGTTCGTCCGCTGCCAAATGTAGATAGGTGAAAAGAATCTGACCTTTTCGCAATAATTTGTATTCAGAAGGTTGTGGTTCCTTCACATGCATTACCATGTCTGAGTCGGCGTATATCTTTTCAGGGGTGTCTACGATTTTAGCACCACTTGTTATATATGCTTCATCACTAAAACCCGAGCCGACACCTGCATCTTTCTCAACGAGTACGTCATGGCCATGTGCCTTCATTGTGGCAACGCCTGCTGGGGTCATACAGACTCTATTCTCTTTGTCTTTGATTTCTTTTAAAATTCCTACGATCATGGCAGTTCTCCAAAGTTGTATTATATAGATTTCTGTTTTACAACATTTTGTACAATGTTAAGTTCTAACAAAAAATAGCATGTTAATCTTAAAATAATACCTACAAACTGCTTATAACGTCAAGAAAAATGTTTTGCGACTGCTTTTTGCGCAAATGAGCGTTGCTGGTGCTGGTTGCTTGAGTTAGTTGATTGCCAACGAGTAACCTATTTAATATTGTATGCTAAATATTTATTTAATTCCTGTTTTAATTCTAACGTTTGTTGTTGTATAATTAACTTAAGGTAATGATTTGAATCATTTATAATTGTGGCCGTTGGATTATAAATAATTCAAAATAGGTGAGGGTGTTGTTAATAATGCTCTTTGTGGAAGTAATCCAAATAACAAACCGGTAATTTGAGTCCGGTGTCTTATCGGATCATTTTTCCGGATAACCTAAGCGCCATCGGTGCTGCCCTGCTCCTGCAGCCTTCAGGTATGGTGCTGAAACAGGAGAAACATGCCACGTAAAAATAAAATTTTTATCCTCGACACCAACGTTATTCTTCACGATAGTTCCTGTATCCATCAATTCGAACAAAATGATATTGTAATTCCTATTGCTGTACTGGAAGAGCTTGATAATTTTAAAATAGGTAGTCAGGTAATTAACTATCACGCCAGACGTTTTGTACGTGAACTTGATCGCTTAAGTAGTGACAAAATGTTTAATGGTGGAGTTCAGGTAGGTGAAGGCAAAGGACGTGTGTCCATCCGTTTGGATAAGGATGTGCATCTTGATTTGGAAAAAATATTTCCTAATGTGGAAAAAGAAGATCATCGCATTCTGAATATTGCGTATCATGTAGCTCAGGAAAATACTGGCCATCGTGTAACTCTCGTTTCAAAAGATGTGAATCTTCGTATGAAGGCTCGCTCTGTTGGTTTGCAAGCAGAGGATTACACAACTGATTATGTACGTGATCCATCTCACCTCTATTCAGGTTGCAGGTATGAAGATAATGTAGCAGATGAGGTAATAGATAAACTGTATAAAGATGAAGGTGTGCTTGCCCAAGCAGATTTTACTCCAGAAGTTCCTCTCCAACCAAATGAGTTTATAGTACTGAGAAGTGGCAAAAAATCAGCTCTCGCATGTTTTGAACATAATAATGTTTCCCTGGGGTGTGTCGTAAAAAGAGTCAATAAGCGAAACGTCTATGGGATTACGCCTAGAAATGCAGAACAGACCTTTGCTGTCGCAGCCCTTGTCAATCCGGCTGTACAGCTTGTAACTGTTTCTGGTAAAGCTGGTACGGGGAAAACTCTGCTGGCACTTGCTACTGCCCTTGAGATGCGTTCCAAATACAGACAAATCTTATTGGCACGGCCAATCATGCCACTCTCCAATAAAGATATTGGTTATCTACCGGGTGATATTGCCTCAAAGGTAAAACCATATATGCAGCCGCTTTACGATAACTTAGGGGTTATCCGTGGTCAGTTTTCAGAGAACAGTGAAAACAATAAAAGATTGCAGAAGATGCTCGATGATGAAAAGCTGGCAATTGAACCGCTGGCCTATATTCGCGGTCGCAGTCTTGTAAAAATGTATATGATTATTGATGAGGCGCAGAATCTCACTCCTCATGAAGTAAAAACAATTATAACTAGAGCTGGTGAGGGGACAAAGATTGTTTTTACTGGTGATATCAATCAGATAGATCATCCATACCTGAGCCTGAGATCGAATGGACTTACCAACCTGATAGACAAAATGCAGGGACAGGAAATCTATGCCCACATTGATTTGAAGAAAGGTGAAAGATCAGAATTGGCTGAACTTGCCTCTAATGTATTGTAACAGCAGTAATATTTATGGGTCAGTCGATAAATATATCAATAATACTGGGAGTCTTGGCGCCTCTTTTGAAGGGGCGCCTGCCTGGTTAACATACAATTCAGTACATTAATTATTGCAATGTGGGTTGTTTATAGTGCGGAATGCGCATTGCAATTAACATCTCAAGTACACATTAAACAAAGAATGTATTTAGCAATTATTGATGATCCATCCATGAGGATATCATCAGAGACTGAAAGAGAAATGTCCTGACCTACCTTGTCAAACTATAGATCGAAAAATCCTACCTATCCCACCAAAGATCTTGTTGTTATTGAACTGTTTTGATCATGATTCACTCTCGAATGTTTTTTAAACATGAAACATTTTACAAATGTGTAATATTTGAGTTGAGATATTACAAAATAATTAAAATAGAATTCGTTGTTTTGAGTTATTTTTCCTCTCTTACACAGTAACATTCTGTAATTATTAACTATTTGAGTTTGGCCTATTGTGGCACGCAAGCTGCAATGAAGATGACAAATGAAAAATTGTTGTTTTTAAATGTTTTCGGTCACGAAAGGCTATTTGGAACAAATAACTCAAAAGGAGGAATACAGTGGGTGAGAGAATAAAGTATAAAACATTGTGGGGTGGAGCAGCCTTGTTGACGGCATCTGCATTGGCAGGACCATCTTTTGCATCTGAGGTTGATGTTGCACAGGCAATAGCAGAAGTATCTTATGGTTTAGACACCTTCTATTTTTTAATAGCCGGTGCTCT
>PPCM01000710.1_pt1 | contig 22756 bp, 24 predicted proteins | sample 1555541 | NCBI WGS metagenome assembly PPCM01 (sample SAMN05284479, study PRJNA326546) | Marine sediment metagenome, whole genome shotgun sequencing project. | isolation source: marine sediment | place: Germany: Wadden Sea | collected 2012-09-05 | reverse complement strand
AACCAGAAGTTCATCGTTCCTGATTACAAGTGGTGGGGGCTTCCTTACTACGGTATCGGTCTGAAATGCTACGATCTGCTGGCCAGAAAATATAGCTTCGGTCCTTCTCAGATCTACTCCAAGGGATCTGTTATGAAGGAAGTTCCCGGTGTGCTTGCCAAGAAGCTCAAGGGCGGAGTGACCTATCACGATGGTCAGTTCGACGATGCTCGTCTGGCTTTGACTCTTGCCCGCACAATGGCTGACATGGGCGGCTCTCCCATGAACCATACCAAGGTTACCGGACTTGTTAAGAATCCTACCGGCTATGTCTGCGGTGTGAAAGCTGAAGATAAGCTTTCCGGTAAGACTTATGAACTGAAAGCCAAGGCTGTTATCAATGCCACCGGTATTTTCACCGATGACATCATGAACATGGATAACGGCGAACATAAGAACCTCATCGCTCCCAGTCAGGGAATCCACATTGTTATTGACCGTGAATTCCTTGGTGGCGACACCGGCATTATGGTTCCCAAAACTGATGACGGCCGCGTAATTTTCTTCGTGCCCTGGCACGGCAAGGTTGTTGTCGGTACTACTGACACCGCCCTTGATTCTGTAAGCATGGAGCCTAAGCCTCTTGAAGAAGAGATCAACTTTCTCGTTGAGCACTCCGCAAGATTTCTTGCCAAGCCGCCGACCCGTGCTGATGTGCGCAGTGTGTTCACCGGTATCCGTCCGCTGATCGCAGCTGATGATTCCGATTCCACTTCCGCACTTTCAAGGGATCACTATCTGACCGTATCTCCCAATAAGCTGCTGACTATTGCAGGTGGTAAATGGACTACTTACCGTCAAATGGCAGAAGATGTAATGAATACTGTTGCCAAAACAGCAGGATTACAAGAGAAGAAGTCACAAACAAGAAATCTAAAAATTCATGGATATAAGCTAAATCCAGATTTAAGCAATCCCATGTATTTCTATGGCTCCGATGAAGAGAAGATTTTAGATTTAGCTAAAAAAGAAGTTAAAAATTAATTTTTATTTTATATTTATTTTGTCGATTGCGTAACAACGAAAGCTCAAATGTGAAGGTAATAAAATGACTCCAAACGTAACTTTTGATAAAGAAAAAGTATCATTTAATCTTGCGAAATATAAATCTCATGGTGAAAACTTTGAGATTGTTGTAGATGCTGACAAAGCAGTTGAATTCAAGGAATTATTAAATGCTGGTGAATTAGAAGAAGCAAACTTTGAACTTAAAGATGTTCTTAAAAGTGAAAAAATATTTTCTGATGCAAACCGTGGTCAACTAGCACCTGAAAACTTATTCATGGATGTTTTTAAAACTGAAGATGAATTAGAAATTTCTAAAATTATTTTACAAGAAGGGGAAATTCAAATTACTTCTGAACATAGAGCAAAAATTAGGGAAGCAAAAAGAAAACAAATTATCAATATTATTCATAGAAATGCTATTGATCCAAGAACTAAAGCACCTCATCCTGCAGTTAGAATTGAAGCTGCAATGGTTGAAGCAAAAGTTAAAATTGATGAATTCCAAAAAGCAGAAGAACAATTAAAAGTTATTTTGAAAAAACTAAATGTAATATTACCTATGAAGTTTGATAGTAAACAAATCATGGTAAAAGTTTTTGCAGAATCTGCAGCTAAAATGTATGGTTTCTTCAAGAAGTGGAATGCTACTGGAGAAAATTGGAATTCAGACGGATCATTATCAGTAACTGTTGAAATCCCTGCTGGTGTCCAATCAGAATTCTTTGATGAACTGAATGGATTAACTCAAGGAAATAATGAAACACAAATTATGAATTAGTTTTTATTATGCTAACAAATATATTATTAAGGTGAAACTTATGGGTGAAATTTTAGTAGAAGAAAAAAATGTTGTTGTACCTGGCGAAGTTATTGCTAAAGGTATGGACTACTTACCAAATACTGGTACATATAGAAAAGGCGAAGAGATCAGAGCCTCAAGATTAGGTCTAGTTAGAATTGATGGCAAAGTTGTAAAATTAATTCCATTATCTGGTAGATATTTACCAAGATCTGGAGATACAATTATTGCAAAAGTAACTGATATTACTATGTCAAGCTGGATGGCTGATATTAACTCAGCTTACAATGCAATGCTTAATGTAAAAGATGCAACATCTCAGTTTATTGCTAGAGGTGCAGATTTAACTAAGTATTTTACATTCGGAGATTACATTGTAGCTAAAATTATTAATGTAACTTCACAAAAACTTGTTGACTTAACTATGAAAAGTCAAGGTTTAAGAAAATTACATGGTGGAAGAATCGTTACTGTTTCTCCAAGTAAAGTTCCAAGAATCGTTGGTAAAGCAGGTTCTATGATTAATGCTATTAAGAAAGGTACTAATTGTAGAATTATTGTTGGTCAAAACGGTTTAATTTGGGTAAATGGTGAACCACATAATGAGATCGTTGCTGTTGAAGCAATTGAAAAAATTGAAAAAGAATCTCATATCCCTGGTTTAACTGATAGAATTCAAACTTTCTTAGAAAACAATGCTGATAGATTAGTTAACATGAATGTTTCTGATAAAGAAGCTGGTTCTGAAGATGCAGAACAATCTGAAGAGGTTAAAAATGAGTAAGTATAAAAGACAAGATAGAAAGGACGATGAAACTAGACCAATTGAAGCAAAGGCTGGTGTAGTTCCTAACGCAGATGGTTCAGCTTACTTTAAAATTGGTAATACTGTTGCATACGCTACTGTTTATGGTCCAAGAAATTTATTTCCAAGATTCTTACAAGATCCTGAAAGAGGTCTATTAAGATGTCATTATAATATGATGCCATTTTCTGGTCAAGGTAATAGAGTAAGACCTGGCGGTAATAGAAGAGCAAAAGAAATTTCAATGGTTACTAAGCATTCATTAGATCCTGTTGTAAATTTAGAAGATTTTCCAAATGCAGTTGTAGATGTTCATATTGAATTCACACAAACTGATGCTGGTTCTAGATGTGCAGGTATTTGTGCTGCTTCAATTGCATTAGCTGATGCTGGTATTCCTATGAAGGATATGGTAGTTGCTGTTGCAACTGGTAAAGTTAATGATACTGTATTAATTGATTTAGATTATAAAGAAGAAGCATATGAAGGCGAAGTTGCTGACATTCCTGTTGCAATTATTCCGTCAACTAATGAAATTACTTTATTACAAATGGATGGTGTAGTATCTAAAGAACAACTTGTTAAAGGTCTAAAAATGGCTCAAACAGTTGCTCCAAAAATTTACGAAATCCAAAAACAAGCATTAAAGGATAAATATAATTCTGTTGCTAAAAACTTAGAAGGTGGTAATAATGATGAATAAGAGAAAATATAAACCACATGTTTATTCATATTTAGAAAAAGATATTCGATTTGATGGTAGAGGTAAAGCAGATTTTAGACCAATTACTTTAGAAAAAGGTATTCTTCCTTCCGCTGAAGGTAGTGCAAGAGTAACTATTGGTAAAACTGAAGTTATTGTTGGTATTAAAATGGAACTTGGTACTCCATATCCAGATACACCTGATCAAGGTACTATTATGGTTGGTGCAGAGTTTTTACCTATGGCATCAAGAGCTTTTGAAGCAGGTCCTCCTGGTGAAGCAGCTGTTGAATTAGCAAGAGTAGTTGATAGAGGTATTAGAGAGTCTCACGCAATTGATTTCCATAAATTATGTATTAAATCTGGAAAGAAAATGTGGATGATTGCTGTTGATATTTGTACTATCAATGATGCTGGTAATTTATTAGATGCATCCGGTCTTGGAACTTTAGCTGCTATTCAAGATGCAGTATTCCCTGTACTTAACGAATCTGAAGATGGAGATTACTCAATCAATTATAAAGAAAAGACTACTGATAAGATTACTATGACTAAAGTACCTATTCCAGTAACTGTTCATAAAATTGGTGAGCATTTCATCGTAGATCCAAGTGTAGATGAAGAAGCAGAAAGTATGGCAAGATTAACTGTTACATCAATTGAAACTGGTCAATTATGTGCACTTCAGAAAGGCGGAAAAGGCGTTTTAACTGTTGAAGATATCGATGCTATGGTTACTTTAGCTGTAGAAAAGTCAAATGAATTAAGAAGCAAACTTTAGCTTCTTTTTTTAATTTTTATAGGTATTAAATATGGCAGATGCAAAAACTTATACTAAATACGAACGTGCAAGATTAATCGGTGCAAGAGCACTTCAATTATCTATGGGCGCTCCTATACAAGTTAAATTATCTAAGAAAAAATTAGAAGAACTTAACTATAATCCTGTTGAGATTGCAAAATTAGAATTAGCTAAGGATGTTATCCCATTAGAAGTTGTTAATAAAGTTATGACTGAGTCTGAAAAAGAAGCTGAAGAAGTTTCTAAGACTAAGAAGTAATTTTCTTCTTTTTTTGTTTTTTTATTTTATTTTTTAAAATCAAATTCTATTTTAAGATTAAATATGTACTAATAATTCATAATATTTATATATGAAATATATTCATAACATATTATGAATCTTATTAAATCAAAAAAAGGTCAATTATTTGCTTTAGAAGCAAAAGATTTTGCAATTGGTTTTTTATTCGGTGCAGGTATTACAATTATTGTATTTGTTGTGCTAGTTAAATTAGGTAAAATTCCATTTGAATGGCTTGAATTTTTAAGGCCAAAAATATAATTATTTTTATAATAATTATTTTTTAATTATTTTTTCTAAATTAAAGTAAACTTTTTTAATAGTTATTACATTTTCTACATGTATGGTTGAAAATTTAATTACTGAAGAAAAACTTGATAAGTATTTTGATGTAACTGGAAGAGCTCTTAAAAAATTAAAACTAGTATCTCCTTCAAAAACTCATCTTGATAGAATTTCAAAAGACTATTTAGATATGGCACAAAGATATTTTGATGATGCAACTCATTTTAGAAAAAGTGATGATTGGATTAATGCTTTTGCTGCTTTAAATTATGCGCACGGTTGGTTAGATGCTGGTGCTAGATTAGGTTTATTTGATGTAGATCATGATTCAGTATTATTTACTGTAGATTAAATTTATTTATTCTTATTTTTTTTATCACATAAATATATAAATGATTTATTTCTTAAATTGAAATATGTTTACACTTAAGAAGTTTGAAAATAATTTTTATAATTTTGGTCTTCTTATCGTGCTGATTTTAACATTCTCTACATTACTTTCAATTGCATTATATGTAGGAACCACTGGTTCTTTATTTGATGTAAAAAATCAATACATTTCAGAGTTGGGTGAAATATCTGTATACTCTCATTCATATATTTTGAATTATTCATTCATAGTAGTTGGATTATTTTTAATCCCTTTTTTTATAGGTTTAAATAAAAAATTAAAATTAAATATATTTTTTAATATTATTTCTATTCTTACCGCTCTATTTTTTTTACTTATGGGTGTATTTCCTATTAATGTTATAAATAGGGAATTATCCAGGAACCATAATATTGTATCTACTTCATATTTTATTTTTGCAATGATTAGTCTTATTGTTTATACAGCATATTTTAGGGGTAATCGTAATAATCATTGGGTATCAACAAGAACAATTTTTTTAGGTATTGTAGGTATTGCATTATATGTTATGTTTATATTATCTACAATGATTATTGGTGATGTGTTGCCTTTAGAACCAAATGTTGCAAGACCTGATTTTATATTTTTTATTGTTGTAGAATGGTTGGTATATTTAGTTACAATTTTATGGATGTTATCTATATCCATTGATGGATCATTATCTATATTTGACGATTCTCTTAGTGGAGCATTAACTAAGTTAGAAAATAAATATAATTTAAATAAATAATAATTAGAAAAGAAATAAAGAATTATTCTTCTTTTTCGTATTTAGGATATGTTCCTGATTTTAAGAATACTTTATCAGTTGATGCAACAATTCCACGATCATTCTTTTGTAATTCTAAAGAACTCATTTTAGCTCTTCCAAAACAAATAATTTCATCTTTAAGAGTCATAATTGCAACTGCTTGATCTAGTTCGATACCTGATTCAAATTTAACAATCCCTGGTACTTTAAGGTTAGTTCCATTACATAATGAATCAACAGTACTATCTAATACCCAAATTTTAGGTAAATGTTCTGCACCTTTTTCTAGAGGCATAATTGCTTTTCGAATAGGTTCTTCATTACCTTCTTCTTTCCAATAATAAACAGCATCAGCAAGATCTTGTAATGTAACAATAGTTTCTTCGTTAATTAAAGCAACTTTACTTCTTCTTAACTCTTGCATGTGAGCTCCTGAATCAAGTGATAAACCCATATCATGAACTAATTTTCTAATATAAGTACCTGCCTCGCAGCCAACTTTGAATAATACATCTTGTTTTTTGATATCAAGAACATCTAAGTAGTAGATTTTTCGATCTCTTACTCTTCTCTTTACTGCACTTTTTACTGGAGGTAGTTGTTTAATTTTTCCAATAAATTTAGACATTGCTTTATGTAATTCATATTCGTCAACATCTTTATGAACGTGCATAAGAGTTACGTATTCCTTACCAGCTAATAGAAGTAATTGAACGATTTTAGTAGCTTTACCTAATGTGATTGGTAATACACCAGTTACTGCAGGATCTAATGTTCCTGAATGACCAGCTTTTTTAATTCCAAGAATTTTTTGAACATAAGCACTTACTTGATGAGAAGTTGGACCTTTCGGTTTATCGATATTTACAATACCATAATTAATTAATTCTTCGACAGATCTATCTTCTGGTCTACAACCAAATTTATCAGATGTCTTTGCCTTTTTTTTGATAATTATTTCTCTTTCAACTTTTTCATAAGGTAGTAGATTGTCCATTTTTAGAATTTTAGTTTTTCACTAAATGATTATAATAATATTAAAAAAAATAAAAAAAATAAAAAAAGTTAATTTCTTTTTTGAGATTTAACTTTTCTTGCATGAGCTGCAGTTCGACTTGGTCTTAATTTTTCAGCACCAGTACCTTTGGAAGCTAATCCTCTACTTTTCTTACCAGCAGAAGTTAATCCTCTAGATACTCTTTTGTTATTAGCTGCGTTTTTAAGCCATTTTAGGTTTTTATCGTTTTTGATAGCTGGATGATCTTTATCAGCCATAATAACTTCGAACCAGTAATGGTTACCGTCTTTTGCAACGAAATAGGAATTGATAACTTCACAGTTAACGTATTTTGAAGCTGCTCTTTCTTCAGCAATCCATTGATAGCTTTTTGAAAGGTTCTTTCTCATACCTTGTCTTTTAGATCTTCGACCTTTAATATGTCTAGCTCTAATATGGTTACCTCTTTTAACTCTTTGCCTAACAACGATTACTCCTTGTTTTGCTTTGTAACCTAATGATCTAGCTCTGTCTAACCTAGTTGGTCTCTCGATTCTTAAAGTAACTGGTTGTCTTCTAAAAGTAATTAGCTTTTCTCTGTAATCAGAGTTTCTTGTTTTCAATTGTTCTTGAAAAGTTTGTTTTAAATATTTCATTAAACCCATATGTTTCACCATAGATTTTTACGATTCAGGATGCTAAACCCCACATTTCGCAATTTGTAAGTCAAAAGAATCCAATTTTCTTTAAAAAGGTTTTGGTAATTTACTAATAATTTTAATTAAAAAGATTTATAAATCAGATTTTAGTTTAAATACAGTATGTTATGGTTTATTTATGCATTTTCTACTGCTCTGCTTGCGACAATTGCAGTTTTAGTCGAAAAAAAGACTTTAAAAAAGATTGATCCACTATTATTCTCATCAGTTATTGCAATTTTTAATTTTATTATTGCTCTTCCTTTTGCATTAAAAATAGATTATACATCCATAAATTTAAAGATTATATTGATCATGGCATTTGCCTCTTGGTTTGGTACATTAGGGTATTTATTTATAACTAAAGCAATGAAAGAATTAGATGTAAGTATTGTTTCCCCTCTTATTATGTTTGGACCAGCATTAACTGCTATTGTTGCATTTTTATTTCTTGGTGAAACTTTAACACTTATGCAAATTGGCGGTATGGCACTTCTTATATTAGGTTCATTTTTACTTAAAACTCATCACGAACATTCAATTAAAGATTTTTTAAAATTATTATTAGATAATATTAAATCAAAGAATTCTATAATTTTTGTATTTCTTAGCTTGTTTGTTTACTCAATATCTGCAAATTTTGATAGATTAATTTTACACAAATTAGCAACTCCAGTTTCAACTTATATTGTTTTTATTCATTTATTCATAACATTAAATTTTATGATTTTACTTGCTTATAATAAAAAGTTAGATCAAGTATCTGTTGGTATGAAAAATGTAGGTAAGTGGATTTTATTAGTTTCAATTCTTACTGTATCTTATAGGTATTTACAAATGAAAGCAACTGAGCTTGCAAATGTTAGTCTTGTTATTTCTGTAAAAAGAATGTCTGTTTTATTTTCTACAATAATTGGTGGAACTATATTTCATGAAAAGAATTTAACAAGAAGAATTATAGGTTCTTTAGTTATGTTTGCAGGAGTAATATTAATTATTCTTAAAGAATTTAATTTTATGTTATAATTAATAAAAATGATAAGAAAAAATTCTATAATCAATATGATTATAGGACGCTTTCAAAAGCTTTCTTAGCAACTTCTATTTGTTTCGCATTAGGTTCTTTTGTAGTTACTCTTTGTAACATTAGACCTGGTACAATCAGCATTTTAAACAAAATAAAATTCTTATGTTTATTTGCAAATTTTAAAATTTCATAAGATACACTTGCAATAAATGGAATAAGTAATAATCTTAGTAAAAGCTTTTGAACAATAGATTGTGTTGGAATTAGTGAAAATGTAATAATACTAATTAATAAGATATAGAAAATAAAACTAGTTCCGCATCTTGCATTAAATCTAGTACATGATTGAATATTTTTCACTGTTAGTTTTTTATCAGCTTCATAGCAATTAATAACTTTATGTTCAGCTCCATGGTATTCAAAAATTCTTTTAATATCTTTAAGAAGGCTTATTATGAAAATATAACCAACTACAATAAAAATTCTAAATAGTCCATCGATAATATTGAATAGAACACCTTCAGTCTTAGTAATACTTGTTAAAAATACTGGAAGTATGTAAAATAATCCAAGTGAAAATAACATTGAAACAATTAATGTTAATACAATTTCTTTAGTAGTAATTTTATCATCATGTTCTTCCATTGTTTCATTAGCAGAAAATATTAATGCCTTAGTTCCAATAAACATCATATTGAATAAATTAATAATTCCTCTAATAAATGGAGTTTTTGAAAATGCTTTAACAAATTTAGAATTATTGATAATTTCAGTTTTAACGAGAATTTTTCTATTTGGTTTTCTAACTGCAATACCTAATTTATCTTTGTTAAGCATCATTACTCCTTCAATAATAGCTTGACCACCAATAGACGTCTCTTTCATAAATTAAGGTAATTCTTTTTTGTTTAAAAAACTGATGTATGATAAATCTACTTTTTTAGAAAATAATGTCCAGTTCTATACATTATATGTAATTAGTGATGTTTTAGAAATAATTTTTTTAGCTGAATTACCTGTACCAAAAACATAGACTATAAATCTATTTTCATCAAATGCAAAAATATTAGGATATTCTAAATCAAAATATATTTCATTTATATTTTCTTTTGATAATTCATTTAAACGTCGACTTCGATAATTAATTTTTTTGATTTGATTAAGTCTTCTTACTATTTTAGTAGCAGAATCTTTATTCTTAAATTCAATAATTATAACTTTTCTTGAAATTTTATTTTGATCCCAATATAATATTTTTTCAGATTTGGCTTCACTTAGTAAGTCTGTAGGTATTAAAAAACTAGAATAAAATTGATTTTCATCTAGGTTTGATGTATTAATATAATTCTTATTAAAATATGGATTATTATTATTAGTAATTTGTGTCAACTCAATATCATCAATATTAGAATAGTTGAAATTATCCAATGTTACTTCATCCCACGGATCATAAAAAATATATTTTTTGAAAATACTATCCTGGCCTAAGAGTGCAGTATTACTTACAGAATATACTAATACAAATGCAAGTATTGTAAAAACGATTACTAATGGATTTATTTTACCAGAATTGATTAGTATCATTACTGCAACTATTGCAATAACACCCATAATTATTATTTTTGCTTTACTTTGGATATCATCTAAATTAATATCTTTACTTTGTGACGTAGTTGGTAGAAAATCACTATCAGATTGAAATGATAGATTCGTCGCGTTTTCAATATCTCTTAAATTATCAGGTAAATTGGTATTATAGTTAAAATTATCATTTGCTGCATAAGCACATTTTACCAAAAGACAAATCATAATTGTATTTAGAATTAAATAGATTGCTTTATTATTCCATTTTTTAATTGATTTTTTTACACCAATATCCATATTATAAACCAAGAATTTTATCAATATTTTCTGCTACATCTCTTAAATCAGAAACTGCTTCATGAATATCTTTTTCAATTATATCAACTAATTCATGTAAATTTTTTGTTCTAAGCATATATCCATGTTTTGCATCAACAACAATTCCTGAATCTTTTAATCGATTAATATGGTGAATAACTGTTCCACGAGATAAATTGAGTTTATATGCAATTTCATCGCTTGAAATACCTTCAGTCTTAGAATTCTTAATTAGTTCAATAAATAATCTAAAGCATGACTGTTCTTTATCTCTTAAAGTAAATAGACCTAAAGATAACCCTAACCATCTTAATGAATCATTAACATTTTCATTATTAGGTTTTTTAGTTGCGATTATGGTTATTTTCTTTTTTTCCACAGTCATATAATATAATATTGGATTAATGATATTTAAAAGTTATCCTAGAAATAATATTTTTTTAAATTAATTCGAAATGTTTATAATTGATTGTGATTAAAATAATATTAATGTTTAATTCAAAATTAGGTCAAAGTTCATTTGAAACAATTACTTTATACGGATGGGTATTTTTAGTTGTCACTTTAATTTTGGCAGTATTTTATAATTCTGGATATCTAAACATAAATAGTTATTATGAAGCAACTTGTGATTTTAATGATGATATTGTTTGCGATGATTTTACTTTTAGGTCAAATGATGAAATCAGAGTATATCTTCAAAATGAATTACCAATTGATATCAATGTTATTAGTTATAAGTTCTATGATGATTTACCATGTGTAATTGTTGATCCGGCAGTGTTACCAGCTGTATTTGAATCTTTTAAATCTTATTATTTAACTTTTAATAATTGTGATTTTTCAAGTATTGATGGCTCAGCTGTAAGTAAATTTCACGTTAAATTTAATTTAACTTATCATGCTGTTGGTAGTTCTAATGCATATACCCATAATATTACTGCTGATATATTCACACAAATTGAATAATTCATTTTTTCTCCTCTATTTATACGTTTATTAATTCAAAAATAGTTACTTCTTGTTGGCTTTAAGTAAACGATACCTTTAAATATAATTGAGAATTATTAGTTCTTGTTGACTTTAAGTGAACAGAAAAGGTTGATTACATAATGGCAAAAAAAGAAACTACTGAATCAAATAATGAAGAGTTATCTGAACTTGAACAATTAAAGAAAGATTTATCTGACGAAGTTGTTGCAAGAGAAGATTTGAAGAAGACTTTACAATTTGTTCAAGCAGATTTTGAAAATTTCAAGAAAAGACAAGAAAGAGATTTTTCTGAAAAAATAAAATTATCTGCATATGATATAATTTCAAAGGTTCTTCCAACTTTAGATGACTTTGAGCATTCAATTGCAAATTTACAAAATAATTCATCTGATAACAATGATTTTATTGAAGGCTTATCTTTAATTTATAGTAATTTATTAGGTACTTTAAAGAAAGAAGGATTAGAAGAAATTAATCCTTTAAATGAATCATTTGATCCTTTTTTACATGAAGCATTAATGCAAGAAGAAAGAGATGGTGTTGAGTCATCTATTGTATTAGATGTTTTACAAAAAGGTTACAAATTAAATGGAAAAATAATTAGACATGCAAAAGTAAAAATTTCAAAATAGGTAAAAATGGACTTCGAAGATAAATCAAAAGCTGACGAATTTGAAACACTTGATATTACAAAATTAACATCGAAAGATAGAATAATGAAAATTGTTAAGTCACCTCAAAGACCAGGTAAAGCTTGCGAAATGACAAGTGGATTAATTCATGAAGATGAATTACCGCATTTAGCAAAGGAACTTGATTTATCCATTGAACAGCTTAAAGAAAATTTACTTGACGTTCACAATTATTATAATAAAAATATGCATAAGCCTAAGCTAGATAAACACCCTGAAAAGGAACACCTTCCTTATGGTAAGTGCGTATTTTTACATAAATCTGATGATAGTCACAATTGTAGATTTGGTGATAAAAAACCTTTACATTGTAAATTATCAACAGATAAGAAACATGGACATAAAATCCATAATTGGTATTTATTAAATCATGTCGTTGATATTGAGGATCCTGAGTCTATTAGGCAATGGGCATCATATCTAAAAAGCCATCCAACAATTCCGGGCGGTAAATTAAATGATTTAGTACCAAACAAAGAAAAGTTAGAACAAATTTTGAAATATGAATTAGTTCATAAAAAATTAGATTAATAAAACCCAAGGGGGATTGATATATATGAGTAAAGAAAGAATTATCGGTATTGATTTAGGAACTAGTAACTCCGCAGCATCTTTTTTAGAAGCTGGTAGACCAAAGATTATTCCAAGTGCAGAAGGTGCAACTGTTTATGGTAAAGCATTTCCGTCAGTAGTAAGTTTTACTAAAGATGGTCAAGTTCTTGTAGGAGAACCTGCAAAAAGACAAGCTTCTGTAAATGCTGATGCAACTATTTTCGCAGCAAAAAGAAATATTGGAACTAATCACAAATATAAAATTAATGATAAAGAATATACTCCACAACAAATTTCAGCATTTATTCTTCAAAAAATCAAAAAAGACGCAGAAGAATTTTTAGGTGAAAAAGTTGAGAAGGCAGTTATTACTGTTCCTGCATACTTTGATGATAATCAAAGACAAGCAACTAAAGATGCTGGTGCAATTGCAGGTTTAGATGTTGTAAGAATTGTAAACGAACCAACTTCCGCAGCTCTAGCTTACGGTCTTGATAAACAAGATCAGGAAATGAAAATTTTAGTTTATGATTTTGGTGGCGGTACTCTTGATGTAACAATCATGGAGTTCGGTGACGGAGTTTTTGAAGTAAAATCTACTAGCGGTGACACTAAACTTGGTGGAACTGATATGGATAATTATTTAATTAACTATATTGCTGAAGATTTTAAATCAAAAGAAGGTATTGATTTAACTGCTGATGAAGTTGCTATGCAAAGATTAAGAGAAGCTGCTGAAAAAGCAAAAATCGAATTATCTACTGTATTAGAAACTGATGTTAATTTACCATTCATTTCTGCTAACGACAAAGGTCCAAAGCATTTAGTTATGAAAATTAACCGAGCTAAATTAGAAGAATTAGTTAGACCTCTTGTAGAGAAAACTAGACATTCTGTTGACTTAGCATTAAGAGATGCAAAATTATCTCCAAGTGACATTGATAAAATTATTTTAGTTGGTGGTCCTACTAGAATGCCAATCGTTCAAAAATATGTTGAAGAATTAATTGGTAAAAAAGTCGAAAGAGGAATCGATCCTATGGAATGTGTATCAATGGGTGCATCTATTCAAGGTGGAGTTTTAGCTGGTGAAATTAAAGATGTTTTACTACTTGATGTAACTCCATTATCATTAGGTATTGAAACTTTAGGTGGTGTGTTTACTAAATTAATTGATAGAAATACAACTGTTCCAACTAAAAAGTCTCAAATTTTTTCAACTGCTCAAGATAATCAAAATGCAGTATCTATTCACGCATTACAAGGTGAAAGATCAATGGCTGCAGATAACAAAACTTTAGGTAAGTTCGATTTAGTTGGTATTCCACCAGCTCCAAGAGGAGTTCCTCAAGTTGAAGTAACTTTTGATATCGATGCAAATGGTATTGTTCACGTAACTGCTAAGGACTTAGGTACTGGTAAAGAGCAATCTGTTAAGATTACTTCCTCAAGTAAGTTATCTGATGAAGAAGTTGAAAAAATGAAAAAAGATGCTGAGCAATTTGCTGAAGACGATAAGAAAAGGAAAGAAGAAATTGAAGTATTAAATGAAGCTGATACTTTAGTTTATACTTCAGAAAAATTATTCAAAGATATGGAAGGTAAAGCTGATGCTGCTAAATTAGATGAAGTAAAAGCTCTAGTAGAAGATCTTAGAAAAATTATGGCTGAAGAGAAAAAGGATATTCCTACTATCAAAGCAAAACTTGAAGAAGTTAATACTAAACTTCAAGCAGTATCAACTGAAATGTATCAAAAAGCAGCACAAGAACAAGAAGCTCAAGGTGCTTCTGAAGAAGGTGCAAAAGCTGATGATGCAAAATCAGATGAGAATGTTGTTGACGCAGATTACGAAGTTGACGACAAAGATAAAAAAGAAGATAATTAATTTTATTTTCAATTTTTTATTTTTATTTTTTTTAAATAAAATATCATATTTAAAATTATTTAACAACATTATCAAAAGTTCATATTTAAAAATGCAATTTTTTGCAATCATATATTATTATTATCATAATTAAATTTCAAATAAAACTACTAAAATAGGTAACTCAACATGTCAAAAGATTATTACGATAGTTTAAAAGTTGGTAAAGGTGCTGGCCAAGATGAAATTAAAAAAGCATATAAAAAACTTGCAAAGAAATATCATCCAGATTTAAATAAAAATGATAAAGAGTCTGAAAGTAAGTTTAAGGAAATTAATGAAGCTTATGCTGTTCTAGGCGATGCTAAAAAAAGAGAAAATTACGATAGGTTTGGTAGTGCTGAAGGTAATCAAGGTTTCGGTGGCCAAGGTGGTTTTGATTTTTCTGGTTTTGGCGGAGGTCAAGGCGGTTTTGGTGGTGACGATTTTGTTGATGAAATTTTTAGTAGTTTCTTTGGTGGTGGAAGACGATCATCAAGAAGAGCTAATACTAGAACACGAGGTTCTGATTTAAGATATGATTTTGAAATATCTTTAGAAGATGTTGCTCATGGTCTTAAAAGAAAAATTAAAGTTCCACGTAAAGAAACATGTGATCATTGTAAAGGTACTGGTGCAGAATCACCTTCTGATGTTGAAACATGTGGTACTTGTCATGGTCAAGGTGCTGTTCAAAAAACTCAAAGAACACCGTTTGGTGTATTTGCTCAAACTGTAACATGTCCAGCGTGTCATGGTAAAGGTAAATCTGTTAAGAAAAAATGTCACGAATGTCATGGTGAAAGTCGAATTGTAAAAGAACCTACTATTACTGTTGAAGTTCCTAAAGGTATTTCATCTGGTGTTAAATTAAGAATGACTGGTCAAGGTGAATCAGGATTAAATGGTGGACCTTCTGGAGACTTATACATTTTCATCCATGTTAAAGAACATAATATTTTCAAACGTGATCATTCAGATTTAAGATTAGAAATTCCAATTTCATTTTCACAAGCTGCTTTAGGTGATTCTATTGAAGTTCCAACAATTGATGGAAAAGCAAAATTAAAAATTCCTCAAGGTACTCAGTCTCATACTATTTTTAGATTGAAAGGCGAAGGGTTACCTGGATTCCATGGTGGTCGTGATGGGAATTTAATGGTTAAGGTTGTTGTTCAAACTCCTGAGAAATTAAATAAAACTCAAACTAAACTATTAAAAGAATTTGATGAATCTATGGATGATAGGTTTAATTTAAAATCATTTTTAGATAAGTTAAAAGGTTTATTTTAATTTTATTTTACTTCTTTTATTTTTATTTTACTTGTTTTATTTAAAATTTAATTTTATAATTTTATTTATGGATATTATAGACGAGAAATCTTTGTACTATTAACAAAAATAGGGATATTTTGAAAGGATTAATGGAATTTTAATTCAAAAAGTTTTTATACCTGTATAACAATTAAATTTAGTATGTTTACATTTAAAATAAATGGATTGGTTATTTTTAGTCTAGTTCTAATTAGTCTATTTTTATCAGGGTGTACTGAAGAAATTGCTTATTATGGTGATGAAACTGAAATTATACCTACAGATAGTGGCCTTTTTCAGATGGAGTGTAATCAAAATTTGAAAGTTGATACTGTAACTTTTAAAAAAGAGATGGCATGCTTTGATGGTACTACTTTGAAAATAACTTTATCTAATAACGGAATTAATTCTATTGAAGGATTTAGAGTGCGAGCAACAGGTTATCAAAAAGAGACATTATGTGTTGATGAGAATGTTACAATTCCATCTAAAAAATCAGGTGTTTTAGAGATTGAACTTGAAGACACAGGTTATGATTTTATTGAATTTTATCCATATATGACAAATCAGAAGGGATCTGAATTTGGACTATGTGATGAAATTTATTCTAGAAGTATTGAATTAGTACGTCAGTGCTAATTTCATATTATTTTTTATTTTAAGATTAAGAATTCAGTAATTAATTTTCATTGTATTATGATTTTATATCATGATGCTTGAAAACTATTCTTATAATTTTCATTGTATTTTAATTTCACATTCAAATGCTTAAGATTCAGTAATTAATTATCATTGTATTTGAATTTCATATTCAAATGCTTAATAATCTATAAAATATATTATTACTGTGTTTCTTTCAAAAACTTAATTTCAGAATTATGGTAAATACCTTGTTTTAATTTTACAGGTCTCCATGTATCTTCTATTAGTTTTGCACCTAGCCAATCAGCTAATTCTTTAGGATTACCAATAGTCGCAGAAAGACCTATAAGTTGAATGTCAGTTAAAATATCTTTAAGAATTGTTAAAATAATTTCTAGAGTTGGACCTCTTGATGCATCATTAAGCAAATGAATTTCATCAATAATTACAGTTTTAACATTTCGTAACCACATAGCTTTATGTCTTATTAATGAATCTAATTTTTCAGAAGTTGTAATGATTAAATCATATTGATCAAGATAGGGATCTGATGAATCAGTGTTTCCAATTGAAATTGCAATTTTAAATTTATTTTCATATTTTTTTATAAATTCTTTATATTTCTCAGAAGCTAATGCTTTTAATGGTACAATATAAATAACCTTTCCAATATTTTTAGTTATTGAATTTATTGCTGCAAGTTCTCCAACAAAAGTTTTACCTGACCCAGTAGGTGTACAAACAAGTAAGTTTTTTCTTTCAAACAGACCATTCTCAATTGATTTAGATTGTGATGGATATAAAATATTAATATTTTTACTTCTAAGCTGATCAAATAAAAATTCAGGTATTTTATCTTTTATTTCAGAAACTCTCATTTTAGAATAGGTTTAAAATCATTAGTATCCATATAGATTTTATAAGATCTCCAGATACCAGGACAATCATTCTTTACTAAACATTGATCACATTCTTTATTAAAATAAATTCTTTCAGGACCAACAGTTCTCCCTTTTGCAATATCATGATATTTCTTATCAATAATACATAATGGTACATGATAAATATTGAACTTATAATTTTTAAGAATCTCTGCAGATACTTCTAAATGTTTTTTTAGATGTTTCATACCAATAACTAATTTATCTTTGTTTACAACTGAACTACCAATTATATCAAAATACAAATAAACGATACTTACATTTTTGAAATACTTAGTAATCAATCTAGAAATTTCTTCAAGGAATGCATAATTCATATTATGAATAACAACTCTAATTTCAACATGATAATTTAGTTTTTGTATATTTCTAATTCCATTCATAGTTTGTTTGAAGCTACCTTTAGATCTTGTTATTAAATCATGAAGAGTTGCATCATGTCCATGAATTTCAGTTATGATTTTATCAAATTTATAATTTTTACTTTTTAATTTTTTACAAAATGAAGGATATTGGAAAATACGTCCATTAGAAATTAATGTAATATATGTATTAGGTTTTTTTTCTTTAATATAATCCATTAATTCAAAAAAATCAGGTCTTATTGTAGCTTCTCCGCCAGTAATAGTAATTCTTTCATCATCATTACAATTATCAATTATTCTTTTTAATTCATGTAATGGGACCCACATTTGTTGAGCACTAGATAAATCCTTAGTTCTTGGTGTAGTGCACATAACACATGAACTATTACATTTTTGACCAACTGCTAAATCCATTTTAATTAACTCTCTTTAATCCTGATAATTCATATATCTCAGAATACTCTTTCCACATCTTAGGACACACACCATTGTATTTACAATTTAGGCATTCATTACTTCCTTTCTTATCATTTTTAAAATGATCTTTATGTGTGTCTCGTCTTAAAATATTACCTTCAAGATGAAATTGTGGTGTTCCATTTATACGTCTGTGTTCTGAAATCTTATCTTCAAATCCTTCCATAAAGCAAAAAGGAATTCCTTCAGTATCAAATCCAAGATCATTATTTCTACAAAATTTAAATGCTTCTCTAAAAAATGGAGCAGCAATTTCTATTTTAGGAACAATATTTTCCTGATTTTTTAATAATAAATTAGGTCTAACATATCCAAAATAAATTTGTAATATATTAGGATTTATTTTTTTAATAAATTCACAAAATTCTTTTACTTTTGTATAATTATACTTATTTATAACATGGGATATTGACATAGGAACTCTTGCATTTGTTAGGTTAGTAAAACCTTGTACTGCAAGTTTATAATGATCCTGATCTGTTATTTTATTATAAGGTATTTCTTCATGTGAATGAATTGATTGTAAAACACATTTAAGATTTTTTATTTCCTTTAATTGTTTAATGTAATTTTCATCTGCAAAATTAACACCATTTGTTTGAATTTCAATAAGTATTCCTTTTGAATCAATATAATTAAGTATTTCAAAGAAATCATCTCTTAAAGTAGGTTCTCCGCCAGTAACAGTTATACATGTACTTCCATTTCTTTCAAGAAAATCAATTTTTCTTTTCAAATCTTGTGTTGTCCATGAATATTTTTCACCATACGCAGTACAAAATAGACAATTTTGGTTACATTCAATACCTATTCTAAAATAATCAGATCCACCTTTTTTAAGTTTTAATTTAATATTATTAGTAGGACAATTATCTACACATTTATAGCATAGATTACATTTATTTTTATCAACAATAAATTTATCATTTATTTTTGATATTGCATTAGTTGGGCAATTATCTATACACTTATTACATCCAATACAATAATTGTCAAATGTTGGATAAATATTTTCTTTTTTATATTTATGATATCTATTTTTTATATACTCTTGACTTTGTACATCAACAATATTTATACTTTTAGTGTTTAAATTTAATTGACTATATAATTTATTTTTACAATTATATTTGTTATAATAATTAATTTGCTGGATTAAATATGGATTATGATTAGTCATAACTGCAGAAACATAATCACCATAAATACTATTTTTAGTAATTATAATTTGATTATTCTTATGATTTTTATCCCCATATTTTATTATATTAGAATCAATAATATTGAAAATCAATTTAGATTCCATTAATTTAATAAAATCTAGATAGGATTTTCCCCTATCATGTAAATCATAGTTATTTTGTATGTATGTTAATTCATCAGGATGTATAAAATTAATTAAATTTTGTATTGATGAACTAATGTATTCTTGATCATTAATATCTATAAATGAATAATTAATAATATGATCTATTTTATCTATTATTTCTGATATGTTTACTTTTTCAAAAACTAAATAATCTAAGATATTTTTATTTGAAAATTTATGATTGTTAATATTGATAATTTTGAAATTGGAAATTAATTCATATAATTTTGATTTTTTAAATTCAATATTGTTAAAGTTAGAATTTATACGTGTACCAATTATAATTTTATTTGTTTTTTTCTTTAAATTAGTTAAAAGTATATTTAATGCTGATAAATCATTAAATAACTGGAATTTGTTTAAATCTAAAATGATAAATATTTTTTTATTAGATATATTAATATCGCTAAAATTAAGGTCAATTAACGAATTTAATTTAGAAATATCATCATTATTGATAATTGAAACATTTTCCATAAAATTGGTTTTTTTTAGCTTTTTTTAAATTTATTCTATTTTTCTTGAATTAATCCTTAAATTATGTGATATTTTACTAAATTTAATTAAATAATATAACTGATAAGTTTAAAAATACTAATTGTTTTCTCCTTAATATGTCTGATGCATTCATTAAATTAACTCATATGTGTAATCAATTCTGTTTATTCTGTTGTACTGCTGATGATACTGATGATTTGAGTTATAATGATGCAAAAATATTAGTTGATAAATACATTGACGAACTTAAGTATAATTCTATAGTATTTTCAGGTGGTGAACCTACATTAAAGGATTATTTACCTAAAATTATTGCTTATGCAAAATCAAAAGGAGCTCATGTTAGATTACAAACAAATGGTTTAAAATTATCTGATATGGATTATACTCAAAAATTAATTGATGCAGGGTTAGATGAAGTTGTTATATCAATTCATTCACATATTCCTGAAATTAATGATGAAATTACTCAAGTTAAAGGAAGTTTTATTCAATCAATATCTGCAATTAAGCATCTTAATACGCATAAGATTCCATTAACATTAGCATATGTAATTACAACAAAAAATAACGATATTATTAATTTTTTAAAATATGTCAAATCTAATTTTGATGTTAAATTTATTATGTTTTTTGTTCCTTGGGCTATATCTCGAGGATGGGAAAATAAATCTTATGTTCCAATATTATCTGAAATTGAGTCAAATCTATTAGAAGGTTTTAATTTTGCTGAAGATAATCAAATGCGTTTTAATACAAGAGGTTTGCCAATCTGTTATATGGGTAAGTTTTGGAAACATTCATCTGAATCAGATTTATTATGTAATAATAAACGACCACTTATGATTAACGATTATGATAATGATAGACCTAGGCATAGTTTTGAAGAAAGTAATGCAAAAGCTGAATGTTGCGAATATTGTTCAAAAAAAGATATGTGTGGAGGAGTTTGGAATACATACCTAAAAATCCATAAAAATGATTTAAAGCCTTTTAGTAGTACTAAAAATAAATCTATTAAACAAATTAAAAAGGTCCTATTTATTTGGCCTTTTAACGAATATTATACTCCTAGTTATAGATTTTTACTAAATTCCAAAATAGTTAAGCAGGAAGGTTATGATGTTTCTGTGTTATATTCTAATTTATTATTTTCTAATAATAATTTATCACTTAATGATTTTTTAACAAATAATCCTGAGGAAGCATTTAATTTAATTTGTGACAAAATTAGATCTGTTGATGCTGAATTAGTTTACTTAGGAAGTTTTGATAATTGGAGTCCGCATTTACCATTTATAAAAAAGATATTGAATAAATTAAATAATTTATTTTCCGACAAATTAATTATTTTAGGTGGTTTATACCCTACTGTTGAATCTAACGAAGTTATAAAACGTTTTCCTGATATCGATTTAATTCTAAGGAATGATGATATTTATTCTGTTTTAGAATTAATAAAAATTTCCAATAATTTGCTTGATATTAAAACAGATTTATTTACTTTAAACGATTTAAAAAAATCAATAGGTGATTTGAGTAATTTATCGTATATATCATCAGAAGGTTCAATTGTTGATTTAAAAAATTCACCAGTCCATTATGATTATTCAAAACTTCCATTCATAGACTATGAAGATGTTTTAGGTGATTATAAAATACCTGAACGAATTGATTTAAGAAGTTCTTTTGGATGTAGAATGAGATGTTCATTTTGTAATTTAAATTCTTTTTACGGTACTAATATTTCTTATTTATCTTTAGAATATTTCGAAAAACAATTACAACATTTGAAACAATTATATTCCTTTGATTATATTCATTTAGTTGATGAAATGTTTTTATCTAATTTTGACAATGCAAAGAAAATTTCAGATATTATACATAAAGTTGACCCTAATTTAAAATGGGGAGCTATGATGCGAAATGAATTTATTAGTGATTCTATACTTGATTATCTATCAGTTAATGGTTTAGTAAGCGTTATTGTGGGTTTAGAATCAAATAATGTTGATGTCTTGAAATATCTGAATAAAACATTAAATCCTGAATTATTTATTAAGAAATTTAATTCAACATTATTAAGTTTATTTAGGTATATAGAAACTGTAGAAATCGGGTTAATAAAAGGTACTCCAATAGAAACATCAAAAACTGATTTAGAATTAAATGAGTTTGTAAAATATATAAAAACAATTCGTAAATATGTTCTAGCAAAATATGTGGATGCAAGGAATAATAAATTACGTATAGCATTAGGTATTTTAAATATTTATCCAGGTTCGAAATTATGGACTGAAAACAAGGATAATCCAAATATTAAATTTAATAAAAAAATGACAACAGAATATGAGCAATTTTATTATGATAATATATCTGATAAATTGATGATTCCTAAAAAAATTATTTTAAAATAATATTAAAATTTGATGTTAATCAATATTGTTATTTATGCGAAACATTTATTATGTTCTTAAAAATACTTTAGATAGATGGGGA
>PPCM01000709.1_pt1 | contig 22768 bp, 17 predicted proteins | sample 1555541 | NCBI WGS metagenome assembly PPCM01 (sample SAMN05284479, study PRJNA326546) | Marine sediment metagenome, whole genome shotgun sequencing project. | isolation source: marine sediment | place: Germany: Wadden Sea | collected 2012-09-05 | reverse complement strand
TTGGTCAGCAGATCGGAACAAGGCTGCATTGTATCCTTATCCGAAATGGACCCCATGAAAATAGCTACTTTTGCACTCATTTTTTAAGACCCTTGTCACCTATGTCGCGACGGAAGTAAGCTTTGTCGAAGCTGAGTTTTTCAACAGCTTCGTAAGCCTTTTTCTGAGCTGCTCCGAGATCCGCCCCCAGAGCGGTAACACCCAGCACGCGTCCGCCGCTGGTTAATGTTTTACCCTCTTCATACTTTGTCCCGGCCTGAAAGACCTTGACGCCTTCAATCTTTTCAGCTTCCTCAAATCCGGTGATCTCAGCTCCTTTATCGTAGGAGCCGGGATATCCGCCGGCAGCCATGACCACGCAAAGGGTGGTTTCTTCTTTGAGCTTCACATCCACTTCGGGGAGGCGGTTCTCAACGCAGGCCAGCATTATTTCAACCAGATCGCAATCCAGACGCATCAGCAGCGGCTGGCATTCGGGGTCACCGAAACGAACATTGTATTCAAGGACGGAAGGACCGTCTTCAGTGTACATGAGTCCGGCATAAAGAATGCCGGTAAAAGGCTCGCCGCGATCGGCAAGCAGTTTAAGAATGGGCTTGATAACAAGTTCAGCAGTCTCAGCATATTTGTCACGGGGAAGAATAGGAGCGGGGCTGTATGCGCCCATGCCGCCGGTGTTGGGACCTGTGTCACCTTCACCCACGGCTTTATGGTCCTGCGCGGAAGGAAGCAGAGCGTAATCTTCTCCTGCGCAGAAAGCGAGGAAGGAAGCTTCTTCACCCTTGAGGGCTTCTTCTACTACTACCCTTTCGCCGGCAGTACCGAAAATTTTCTTAACCATCATATCGTCGAGGGCTTCAAGAGCCTCTTCAACAGTTCCGGCAACAACAACACCTTTACCTGCAGCAAGACCGTCAGCCTTGACTACAATGGGAGCGCCCTGCTCTTCTACGAACTTTTTAGCCAGTTCGTATTCATCGAAAACCTGGAAAGGAGCTGTGGGCACACCGGAATCGCGCATGGTGATCTTGGAAAAGGCTTTGCTGCCCTCAAGATTAGCGGCGTATGCACCGGGGCCAAAACAGGGGATACCTTCTTTGGCAAGGGCTTCTTTGATGCCCAGAACCAGAGGAAGCTCCGGTCCGGCTACCACGAGGTCAATTTTATTTTCTTTGGCAAAGTTGACCAGACCGGGCAGGTCGTCATCCTGGATATCTACGTTTGTTCCGTGCAGACGGGTTCCGCCGTTACCCGGGGCGATAAAAATCTCAGAAACCTTGGAACTCTGGCTTATTTTCCAAGCCAGAGCGTGTTCTCTTCCGCCTGAACCTACAACAAGTATTTTCATGAAATAATTCCTCTTCGGATTGAGCTGAAGTGACCTGTGGGTATAAACGCCTCCAAACTGTCAATTTGGCAGCAAGCATCACTTAGATAAATATTGCAGATTTGGCAAGAAAATGCGTACGCCTAAATATTTATCCGTTAACTTTCACATCAGCGGCAATAACTCCCAGAATCCTACCCTTGGAATCGAAGAAGGGACCGGAAACAGTAATACAATTCTCCCCGGTAGCGGAAGATTCATAAACATCAGACACATACATGGTCTGATCTTCCACGGCTCCACTGAACCATTCCCGGTTTGACCAATTCTTTCCGCAGGCTGAGCTGTCTTCGGCAAAACTCTGCCACTGGCCGCTGATGTTGCTGACAGTCTGTATTCCTTTGTGGTCGGTAATATAAAGGAGTTCGAGAAAACGGTTGTTTCTCAAAGCAGTATGCATGGCCCGTTCCTGCAATCCCCTGTCCAGAGAACGCACATCGGAAGATTTAGCCAGAGAATCAATCACTTCCTGCACCTTGCCATTACCCACCAGCTTAAACACACCAATCATATCATCAAGATCAGCAACGCGTCCACCAAGAACGGAAACTGCCTCCCCGGCGCCGGCCATTGCCTCCCCGGTTTCATTTGAAATAGAATGGACCTCAGTTACTGCTTCACGGACATTGCTGCTTGCTTCGGCCTGCTGGACGGCTTCCTCAGCAATCAAGCGCACACCTAGAGAACTCTTCTCGGCAAGCTTGACAATCTCTCCAAGAGCTTCGCCGGAACTGGAGGCCAGCCCGGAAGCATTTCCGGCCAAGTCGTTAATATGATTAACCCCGGCCACGGTCATCTCAACCTGTTCCTGAATCCTGCCGATCTCAGTTCCCACATCGCGGGTGGCTTCCATGGTTTTTTCTGCGAGATTGCGGACTTCGTCTGCAACAACGGCAAATCCGCGTCCGGCATCACCGGCCCTTGCGGCCTCAATAGCGGCGTTCAGGGCCAACAGGTTTGTCTGGTCGGCAATGTCGGAAATCACGGACATAATGCTGCCAATACCTTCAGCCTGTTTACCGAGTGTCTCCACCCTGCTGTTCAACTCATTGGTGTTGGACATGACTGTATTTATGGATTCGATGGTCTGATCCAGAACTTCCTCGCCGGACTTGGCCCGTTCGGCAGCAGCCCCGGCATCCACGGCTGCGGATTCGGCACGGTCCACAGAATGTTTGATGGAAACGTCGATCTGCTCCATGGAGGAGACCACAGACGAGAGAAACTCAAGCTGTTTTTCGGCCCCTTTACTGGCCCGGGCAGAAGATTCACCAAGCATAGTTGAGCTTGAACGAATGCCATCGGCAGCGTTTTCAAGGGTTCCGGCAGCGGAAAGCAATCCTTTACTCCGAGCCTGTTCACCCCGCGCCCGCGCATCTTCAGCCATTTTGTAGGCTTCCATCTGGCGAAAAATTTCCACTTTACACTGCTCGTCAGCCTGCTCAAGGCGAGTAGAAAGCTCATGTACGTAAGCCGTGAGCTTTTCTGCTACGGGCAGCATTTCAAAAACTGCTTTGAAATCACTTGATGAACCTGAACTAATTTCATCCATCCAGCTGTTAAGCATAGTGATATCAGCCATTGCTTTGGCCCGAATCATCATTCCCGCAACCAGCACGACCACAGCCGCTGCAGAGAAAAGGCCAAGCAGAGGCACTTGTCCGGCAAAAGTTTCAGGCATCAAGGCCAACAGAAGCAGTAGCCCAAGCAGAACCAGAATATTTACCAAAACATAAACACCAATCCTGCCAGACATAACCAACTCCTTTTTAATATAATGCTTATCCGGCAACTGCGCCGGGAGAGAATCAACCTTTCCCGCTTAAGGTAAACTCCAGTGCACCAACCAGTTCCCGCAGATGGATATTGTCTTCGATACGCCCACCCTCCGGTCCTTCCACATGAAAGACATCAAAAACGGACTGCCCGGTAGTAGAAATTCGAGCCATACGCAGATCAATATTCATTCGGGAAAAAAAAGCTGCCATATCATAAAGGATGCCGGAACGGTCCTGAGTTATCACCTCAATGAGCGTGCACTGTTCGCTTGACTCGTTGTCGATGCTGATGCGGGTTGGGACCCTGCTGAGTGCGGACCGCGCAAGAAAAGAACTGCGCTTTTTATGCAGCCGGTAATCAAGGGCCAGCCGTCCGGTAAGTGCATACATAATGGAACGCTCCACCCTGCCCCAGATATCGGAAGGAGCACTTTCAGGCGGTGTTTCAACAATAAAAATATTCACCGCCGTGCCGTCCGACCACGAAAAGACCTCGGCTGAGAGGATATTCACAGAATGCAGAGCCATTACTCCGCTCTGGGCGGCAAATAGAAAATCCTGGTCCCTGGCGGTAATGACCAGCTTAACCCGCTTTTCATCCTCAGTTTCAAAAGCCCGGACCAGACTTATACCACGCCCGCCCTTACCGGATGGTTTACGAACAAGATCCCTTTCATAAACCCTGTTGAACTCCAGCACCTGCTGCATGTGCAGCACAACTTCATCCGGGTCCTCCACAATAAGGTATCTTTCAGGCATATAGGCTATAAGCGACTCCACAATGCCGGGGTCTACCACCCCTTTTGCGCATTCACGCACCCGGCACAAACTGTCGGTCAGCTGCGTCGCGGGGGCCAGATCAACATAAGCTTCGTCACAGAGCACCAGCTCCAATCCGGCATAAATTTCACGCAACAGGGATTCACTCCATGAGTTCCAGACCCTCGGTCCGGTAGCAATGGAGTCAGCCATGGACAGGATGAAAAGCATACGCAGCTTCCGTAGCGACCCGATCTTATCTGCAATCTTCTGCAAGGCTTCTACGGAACTGAGATCAATGGAACGCGAAGCACGAACCAGCAGCAGGTGTTCACGTACAAGAAAAATCACGTCATCTTTAAAACGTGTGGAAAAATCCGTCCGCCCTAGAATCTCCTCGGCAATTCTGGCCCCGCGTTCACTGTGATTGGGCTTTCCTTTGCCGATATCATGAAAAAAAGCACCCAGCAGCAAAGCATCAAAATCAGCAGCGGAAATACATTTACCGCCTTCGGAGAATTCATTGCGGAAAATATCGCAACATTTATGAACAGTAAGCAGTGAATGCCGCCCCGGAGGATACTGGTGGTAGCCGTCATACGGAACCAGCTCCGAAACCTTTGAAAACTCGGGCAGGAAGGATTTTAATACTCCGCTGTCGAGCATCTCAACCGAAGCACGCCAACCGAATTCGCCCTTGAAGATATCAATGACCATCTTCAAGGCCCGGGTAAGATTAATGTCATCGGAAGAACTGATCGAGGAAACCGCCCGGCGGGCTTCACGGGTAAGCGGAACCCCGGTACGGGACTTTATGCCGAAAACCTCCAACCCGGCTTTAAGCCCGGCAATACCCCGGTGATCAATAAATGAACGGGAATCGGCATCAAATGATTCCCGAAACAGCCCATCCCCCATAGAACGGACCCGAATCATGGCCTGATGAATGGAGGCCAGCAACTCATTGCCACGCTTTGCCGGGTCATATCCTTTAACCCCACAAAAGGATGCAGCGTCAGGCAGAATATCAAGGATAAGTTTATCCTGTTTGCGTTTACGCAAATAATGAACAGCACAGCGGGCTTGCATTAACAGGGCTTCGTCCTTGCAGAGATCAATGAGATCATTTTTGTTCAGGGGCGAGTAATCCCCCTTGATGTCCGCACACCAGCGGATGAACTGCACATCACGCAAGGTTCCCCAACCGTTTTTGAGATCAGGTTCAAGGACAACGGAATCCATGCCCATCCCGGTTTTGGCCCGGTTATCCCAAAGGGTACGGCAGAACTCTTCGCCCGCACCGGGCAGTACTTCGGAACGGAATTTCCCGACCAGTTCCCGGAAAGGCTCTTCAAGTCCGGCAATAAAGCGCAGATCAAGAAGTGAAGCCAGTACCTTAAAATCCGACTTTGCCAATTCAAGATTCTGCTCCACAGTGCGCACACCGTGACCGATATCAAACTTGAGGTCCCAGAGAGGATGAAAAAGAAAAGAGGCCAGATCTTCAAGATCTTCCTGTGCGGAAAGTCCGGTAAGAATCAGTACGTCTATGTCAGAAAACGGAGCGAGCTGCCCGCGTCCATAGCCGCCTACCGCCACGATGGAAAGATCGTCATAGGAGGAGAGAATGCCCTCGGCAACAGCCTCCATGATTCTGGATCTGAAATAGTCATCCACCAGAGAGCACATCTGCTGTGGGAAATCCCGCGGCATGCTCCTGGAGCATGCCGCGAGAAGTATTTCACGTCCCGCAAGTAAGCAGTCTATAGATGCCCCTGAGGACGATCCGGGGATTTTTTCAGAATTCATCTAGATGGCTTCCGGACCGGTCTCTCCGGTACGGATACGCACCACTTCTTCAACCGGAATAACGAAGATTTTGCCGTCACCGACTTTGCCGGTCTTGGCAGCTTCACTTACGGCCTCGATAACCTCGGGAACCCGTTCAGCATCAACCACAATTTCAATCTTGGTTTTGGCTATGAAATCAACCTGATACTCAGCACCACGGTAGACTTCCTTGTGTCCGCCCTGACGTCCGAAACCTTTAACATCAGTAACGGTCATGCCCTTGAGACCGAGAGCGGAAATGGCTTCCTTTACATCATCAACCTTAAAAGGCCGTACTATAACTTCTATTTTTCTCATTGGAGCTATCCTGCTTTAACTATTAGGTATTCCAAAGGGACTTAGTTCCCTTGGCCGCCGGGAGGCGAAATCAATTCATCAAAAGCGCGAAGCGCATCAACTCAAATCTACAACTGGTATCCGGCTTCGCTGTGCTCGGAAACGTCCAGTCCTGCAACTTCGTCTTCTTCAGAAGGACGCAGGCCGTAGAACTTGTCGATCAGTTTAAAAAGAATCCAGCTTACAGCAAAACAGTAAACCCAAGTGGCGATGCAGGACTCAATCTGAATCCAGAGCTGGGAAGCGTTGCCGTAGAACAGACCTTCCGCGCCGATGCTGGCGAACAGACCGGTAACGATAGCACCGTAAGTACCGCCGAGACCGTGGATACCGACAACATCGAGGGAATCATCATAACCGAATTTTGATTTCATGAGCACACCGCCGTAACAGACCATGCCGCCGCCGAAACCGATAACGATGGAAGCCATGGGGGTTACAAAACCGGCAGCCGGGGTAATTGCAACCAGTCCGGCAACAGCGCCGGAAGCAGCTCCGAGGGTTGTGGGTTTGCCACCGTGCATGGTTTCAACCAGCAACCAGCCGAGAACAGCGGCAGCCGCAGCAAGATGGGTGGTGACAAAAGCATTGGCTGCAAGACCGTCAGCAGCAAGAGCACTACCGGCATTGAAGCCGAACCAACCGAACCAGAGCATCCCTGCACCCAGCAGGGTCATGGGCAGATTGTGGGGAATAAACGGTTCCTTACCGTATCCTTTGCGTTTACCCATTATCAGACAACCGGCAAGTGCCGCAGCAGCGGAACTCATGTGAACAACCGCACCGCCCGCGAAATCGAGAGCACCGTGATCGCCCATCCAGCCGCCACCCCAGACCCAGTGGCACATAGGAGCGTAAACAAGGACAACCCAGAAAGAAGAAAAAATAAGCAATGCACCGAATTTCATACGCTCGGCAAAGGCTCCGGTGATCAACGCGGGAGTGATAACCGCGAACATGCACTGGAAGACCATAAAAAGAAGGTGCGGAAGATTGTCAGCAGGACTATTGGCTGTGTCCATGCCTACGCCGTTAAGGGCGAAGAAATCCATTCCGCCGATGACTCCGCCGATGTCAGTACCGAAGGACAGTGAATAACCGACCACCGCCCAAATAATGGAAACCAGACCGAGCATGATAAAACTCTGCATGATGGTCGCGAGAACGTTTTTGCTGCGAACCATACCGCCGTAGAACAAAGCCAGCCCCGGAGTCATGAACATGACCAGTGCTGCACAAATCAATATAAATGAAGTATCCGCCGAATTCATTTTGAATCAACCCCGTTGTTTGAAGATTACTATTTTTTACAATTTCGTCTCTAAAATCGTTTTTAATGTTCGTTTTTTTACAATTTTAGAAAAACCGACCTTCAAAAATGCATTTTCAATACATACGAAGCACACTCTATGCCAAAACAGGAATTTTATTACTCGTAAAAGAGATAAAAATACACCTAAAAAACATATTTGCAAATTTTACATGAATTTACACTCAATACAAACGCCACTTAAACAAAAAAATCATTTCAAACTGACAGCAATCCCCGTTCAATTAGACAGAACAATATTACTTGGGAAAAATTATTTGCCCACCAGAAACACCCCAACCCCATAATTGAGACAAAAAAAGACCCGCACCTTATTAATAAGGTACGGGTCTTCTTCATGGCGAAATTCCCGCCAACAGGGCGGGACTCAAAAAATATCTAGAGGCTAAAGACTCCCATCAGGGTAGCCATCAGAGCTATCGGAGTACGGAGCTTCATTGAAAAAGAGGCAGCCACCGGCATTTCAGCAGAGAGCTTACAGCGAAGTTCCTTATAGGCCTGATCCATCTCACGAACACAATCCAACCGCGCCTGCCTGGCCTGTTTTGCCTCTGAACGTAAAAGAGCCATATCTTCGCGATGCATGGATACTAAAGTCTTTACACTGTTCATCAGGCCATCTCCATATATTTCGAAACTGAATCCGTTCTGCTCTAAAAAAGGTTATGGACCGGAAAGCCCGGAGGGGTCGGGGAGGTGGAATGGGCTCTCCGGTCCATACTTGACTAACAAGCTAATCTCTTATTAGCACCATCCGTGCCAAAAAACAGACCACCCCGCTCAACCCGCCAATAGCAAGGCACACCATCCAAAACCGCCAATTATAAACTGACACAACTTCGACCAAACATATTGACTGAGTATAATTTTAACGATATTTCATAAAAATCACTAGATTTAAAAATCAAAGAATTAAATACTAGGGGCATAACCATGACCATATCTATTAATGACTACAAAGCCCTGTCGCAAGAGTTAGACCCGGATAAGCTGCAGACTCAGATATTAGCCTTGCTGTTAAAATTGCAGAATGTGGAACGCGGCTCCCTCTGGATCAAGCGCGACGACATGTATGAATGCGTCGAAGCCCTTGGAGATAAAAGCGAAAACGTCAAGGGTATCAAAATATCCCCGCAGGAACAGAGCATTGTGGGCTGGGTCATCAAACACGGCAAGATGACCATCGCCGAAGCCGGGGACTCGCGCCATTACAGTTCTCTGGAACAAAATTTCAAAGTAAAAAGCAAACTTATACTCTGCTTCCCCCTGCACCTGAAAGGACAGGAAGTCTATGGCGCAGTGCAGGTAATCGACACCAGTACCTCCGGGGAACAGCTCAACCTTGACCCCGCCTACCTGACCATGCTGCAGGACATGGTGGATATCGGTTCAATTTCCCTACGCAATTCCCTTGAATTTCAAAAACAACGGATTGAATTTGCAAAACTGAGCCGCACCCTGAGCAGTATACGCAACAATAAAACCATTGTCGGCAAAAGCCAATCTGTAAATAAGGCCCTGAAGCTGGTTGAAAACTACGGAGCCACCAACTATCCGGTACTGCTTTATGGCGAATCCGGGACCGGTAAAGAACTGTTTGCCGAGGAAATCCACGCTCAAAGCTCGCGCACTCAGAAACCTTTCCTGACCCAGAACTGTAGTGCCATCCCCGAAAACCTGCTTGAAAGTGAATTGTTCGGTTATGAGAAAGGAGCATTCACCGGAGCCACAACCAACAAATCAGGCCTGTTTGAAGCTGCCGACGGGGGAACGGTTTTTCTTGATGAAATTGGCGACATGGACATCAATCTGCAGGCCAAGCTGTTACGTGTACTGCAGGAGAACGAAATCAAACCACTGGGGGGCACGCAGACTAAAAAGATTGATATCCGCATCATTTCAGCCACCAACCGCAATCTTGAAGAAGACGTACGTTCCGGCCGTTTCAGGGAAGACCTTTATTACAGGCTGAATGTCCTCCCCCTAAAGCTGCCCGCCCTCCGCGAACGCAAGGAAGACATCAACCTGCTGACCACTCATTTCCTGAACCGCGAAGCCGCATACAGCCACATGCTGCCCAAGAAAATGTCCCCGGAAGCCATGTTCATCATGGAAAATTACAACTGGCCGGGAAACATCCGTGAATTGGAGAACATGGTTAAACAATTTCAGGCCATGGTACCCGGAGACACAATCACAGAACACGACCTTCCGCGCCACATCGTCCTTCCGGGAGTAAAACCGGAGGCAAAACCGCAACAGAGCGCAACTTCCACCGTCCATGAAAAGCCCATCGTTCCACAAGCCGACCTGACTTCCATGACTTGGAAGGAGTTGGAATATTCATATGTTATGAATCTTCTTGAGAAATACCGCTGGAATATCAGCCGGGCTGCACGGGCTGCAGAAATCAACCGCTCAACATTTGATTCACGTATGCGAAAACTGGGTATCAGCAAACGGGGCTGATAAACCACTCGCCTGAAGTATTAAACCGCTGACGGTAAAACCTCTGGACTCATACATCGGCCCGGTGCTAGAAAAATGAATGAATCATAATCCGATAGATAGGCTTTTCTTAATAAAGCAGGACCGGATTGCTCCATTTTATTTCACACCACATCCCGCATGAGCGGGTGAACAGTTCAAGGATTTACCAGATGCTCCTTCTCGGAATTGATGTCGGCGGAACACACACTGATGCCGTAGCCATAGGTCCAGACGGTCTGGAGACGCAGGTCAAAGTTATCACCGAACACGACAACCTGCTTTCCTCCATCAAGAACAGCCTCGGGGAAATTGTCCGCAACACGGACCCGGGCCGCATAAAACAGCTCAACCTCTCCACCACCCTGTCCACCAACTCCATTGTGGAAGGTAATTACGAAGATGTAGGAGTCATTGTTTCCGCCGGACCGGGCCTTGATCCTCATTCGTTCATGACCTGCAAAGACTTCCACGTCATACCCGGTTCATTGGACCACCGTGGATCGGAAAGCAAAAGACTGGACCCGCTATCCCTTGAGGAAGCCATCGTTTCCTGCCGCAAAGCAGGAATCAAAGTCTACGCCGCAGTTACCAAATTTTCTCCCCGAAACCCGGCACATGAAAAGGAAATTGAACTTGCTGTGGGCGACAACGCCGATTTCATCACCCTCGGCCACCAGCTCACCGGACGACTGAACTTTCCCCGCCGCATATCCACCGCTTTCTACAACTGTGCAGTCTGGCGGGTCTTTAACAAATTTGCCGACGCCATAGCCGACACTCTGAACGAGATGGGCTTGGGCCATATCAAAGTTAACATCCTCAAAGCTGACGGCGGAACCATGCCGCTAGACATCTCCCGCAAGGTTCCGGTGCAATCCATCTTTTCCGGCCCGGCGGCCAGCGTCATGGGCATCATCGCCCTGTGCAACATTACCCATGATTCCATTATCTATGATATTGGCGGGACCACTACCGACATAGCCATTTTCGCCGGGGGCAGCCCGCTTATCGAGCAGGAAGGAATTCACATCGGTTCACACCCAACCCTTGTACGGGCGCTGAAAGTCCATTCCATCGGCATCGGCGGAGACTCTGCCATTTCAATCCTCGACACCGTAGTCCGGGTCGGCCCCAATCGTTTCGGTCCTTCGATCGCTTTCGGAGGGGAAACACCAACCCTCACTGACGCCTTGATCTGGAAAGGCTCCTGCGATTGCGGAAATATTGAACGCTCCAAAAACGGATTCAACGCTTTTGCCGCCAAGTACGGTCTGGATGCTGAAGAACTCGCTGATCAGGCCATCGGTTATGCTGTAGACAAAATTCACGACTCTACCCGGGACCTGGTGGAAGAAATAAACCAGCAGCCAGTCTACACCATCCACGAACTGCTGGAGAACAGGAAAATCATCCCCCGTAAAATTTACATCATGGGCGGCCCGGCACAGGCCATGAAAATGGACGTGTTCCGTAAATTCCGTCTTTCCACGGAAGTTCCGCAGAACTACGACGTTGCCAATGCCATCGGCGCAGCCCTGACCCGTACCACCACTGAGCTTGAGCTTTTCGCAGATACTGAACGCGGACAGATGTTCATCCCTTCACTGGGACACCGCGAGAACGTCCCCCGCAACTACAATATCGAGGATGCGGAAAAAGACGCAATGAACCACCTGCTGGCCCATCTTGGAGAAATGCATGTAGCCTCTGACGGGGCCAATGCCCAGATTACCAGTTCGTCATCATTTAATATGGTCAATGGCTCCAGCACAGTTGGACGCAACATCAGGGTCAAGTGCCAGATCAAACCCGGCGTGAACCGGATATATTCATAAACGGAGAGAACAATGCTCAAGGCTGAAAACAGTCTGGGAATAATATTTTTCCCCGCCTTTGACTGGGCCATCTCGCCCACCCACCCGGAACGGGAAGAAAGGCTGCTCTACACACAGGACCAGCTGCGCGAAGAAGGTCTTTTCGACATCGAAGGTATCCGCGAATACAAGCCTGAAGTTGCTTCCAGTGAAGATATTGAACGGGTCCACTTCTGCTTTCCCGAAGCCGAGGCGGTTGCCACACGCTCACACTGCATCTCCGCCGGGGGGGCCATCAAGGCTGCCCAGCTTGTAATGGAAGGGGAACGCAAACGGGCCTTTGCCCTCGTGCGTCCACCAGGCCACCATGCCATGAAAACAGTACAGGGTTCCCGCGGCTTCTGCGCCATCAACATCGAAGCCATCATGTGCGAGTATATCCGTGAGCACTACGGTCCCAAGCGCATTGCCATTGTGGATACCGACTGCCACCACGGAGACGGCACACAGGATGTGTACTGGCACGATCCCGACACCCTGTTCATCTCCCTGCATCAGGACGGGCGCACCCTTTATCCGGGAACAGGATTCCCCAAAGAGTCGGGCGGTCCCAAGGCACTCGGAAAAACGATAAATATCCCCCTGCCGCCCGGAACTTCAGATGCCGGATTCATGAAGGTCATGAAAGAGGCGGTCATGCCTATTCTTGATGATTTCAAGCCGGACCTGATCATTAACTCCGCCGGACAGGACAACCATTTCACCGACCCGATAACCAACATGAATTTCTCGGCTCAGGGTTACGCCGCACTGAACTCCATGCTCAAACCCGATATTGCCGTACTGGAAGGCGGTTACGCTATTCAAGGCGCACTGCCCTATGTAAACCTCGGAATTAGTCTGGCCATGGCCGGAATTGATTATTCCCATGTGCGCGAACCGGGCTTCAACCCGAAAACGCTCAAGGAATCAGACGAGGTTATGAATTACATCGGGACCATCTGCGAAGGGGTGAAAGAAATCTATTTCAATCCGCCCACGGAAAGCAGCGAAGGCGTCATCAGCGGCAATTGGTCTGTGCGGCATCGTAATATTTTCTACGATACCGAAGGTTTCACAGAATCCCAGACCGAGTCCCTCCTGCTCTGCAATCACTGCCGAGGTCTGCTGAAGGTGGAAACACAGCGCGAAGGCGGACCTATGGGCTTCGGCCTTGAGATTCCTGCTGCAGCCTGCGACAGCTGCCGTAATCAGGGATACTCACTGCTGGAAGAAGCTCAGGTCAAGAGCCGCTATCGCTACATCCAGCTTATCAACCGTCGCGAGAAAGACTACCTGCGCTACGGATTTTGACAAAAAAAACGAAAACTCCTCAGGTTGAGGGGATAGGTGCGCGCTTTGCGCTTTTATTAACTCTGGTTGCCTCCGGCGGACCTACCGGGAGTTCTAACGACGGTCCCTCCGGGGGCCAGAGAAGCTTTTTGTAAAAAGTTTCTCTGGACTCTTCAAAAACTTTTAGCGGGCTTCGTCGGAAATTTGTAAATCCGTTCTTGAAAATAAAAAAGCGGACAATCTTTGGAAGATTGTCCGCTTTAATTTTAGATTTAGTTTTTAAACTATTTGTTTTGCTGCATGCCTTCAATGATGCTGGAAAGATCCCCGGCAAGCTGAGCCAGTTTATCGATGGCCTCGGAAGATTCCACCATGGCCTGCTCGGTCTCATTGGAGATGCGGTTGACCTCTTCGGTCGAACGGTTGATCTGTTCGCTGGCTGCGGCCTGCTGCTCTGAAGCAGTGGCGATGGATCTGATCCGGTCAGCTGTTTCTTCAGACATATTCACAATTCTGGTCAACGCTTCACCGGATTCCCCGGCAAGGGCGGTACTGCGGGTCACGGATTCAACAGCACTTTCAGTTGCCCGAACGTTAGTCTTCGCGCCCTGCTGAATATCGCCTACAGCCTTGTGAACCTCGGAAGTTGCCTGCACTGTTTTTTCCGCCAGCTTACGCACTTCGTCAGCAACAACCGCAAAACCTCGTCCGGCTTCACCGGCACGGGCGGCCTCAATGGCTGCGTTTAATGCCAGCAGGTTGGTCTGATCAGCAATATCTTCAATAACCCCCAACACATTACCAATAGCTTCGGCCTTTAGATCAAGGTCTTCCATGGAACTCTTCAGAGAAGCAGCCTGACTCGAAACTTCATCAATCGCGTCGACAACACCGGATACAGTATTTTCACCCTGTTCTGCTTCGGCCTTGGCCTTATCCGCATCAGTGGCTGCTTCCTGTGCATGGCGGGCAACCTCGAGCACAGTGGCATTCATTTCTTCCATAGCGGTGGCAGCCTGTCCGGCTTCTTCACTTTGGATTCTCGCACCATTACGCGCTTCGCTGACAAGACCGCGCAACTGCTCAGCCGCACTGCTAAGCTCATGCACAACCATATCAGCCTGATCAGCAGCATTGGCGATCATCTCATTCTGCTTGATAATGTGGGCTTCACGCTGCTTCAGTTCGGTTGTAACAACATACAAACAGCAACCGCCGATCACATTACCCACTACATCATGCAAAGGGAAAAGGTTAGCAAGGACGTTAATATCGCTGTCGTCTATATGCTTGAAGATAACTTCCCGGTTCATAGCCCGGGTGTCATCATCCATACAGTAACCGATGAGGGACTTGCGGTCGTCATGATAAAAAATCTGTGAAATCATGCGTCCGTAATAGGACTCGGGGTCTTCAGTGGAGCCGATCATCTCCAGACATTCTTTGTTCAGAAAAGTTATATGCTCCTTCAAATCAACGATGCAACAACCGAGCGGCAAACCTTCGAGAATGCTTTGGCTGAAGCCCAAACGCTCTTTGTATAGATCGCTCAGTTTGTTGATAGAAGAACGCAAACCATCCAGCCCCGGGCTGGTGCATTTATCTGCATCTGAATAATCGCCTTTGATGACAAGGTCGGCAAAATTAGTGATACATTCCACAGGTCGGACGATCTGTGATTTAAGGACGGAAAAAAGACCAATCCCCAGCAGAGACAGTAGCGCAATCAGACCAAAAGCCAATCCGCTCATTGCCCACGATTCATTGCTGTAGACTGTTAAAATTACACCGCACAGAACTGCTGCGGCAACAAATACCCCAAAATAAATTCCTGCAACAACACGCAGGAACTTTCCATTACCGTTAGTCATTTCGGCTCTCCCAGCAAAGCTTATGGATATTCTTCCCAAATATCCAGAATACACCATCAACACCAAAAATTTTAGCCGGACTGCCACACAAAAAGCAATCGATAATCCATTGTTTCGTGGATTTTTGGCGCTGATTAATAGTGCTTTTGGATAATATTTCAAGCCTTCCAAAGCCGGATCTTCATAACCTCGCAAAATCGCTTCTAAACCCTTTATAAGAGCTTGTCTACCAATTTACCTTCATGAAAACAGCAAAAGGGGGCTGACACGAATGTGCCAGCCCCCTTAACATACTTGTAACAAAGGATTTTATTGAATCATATTATAATCGAAAAACTCACTAAAGCAAAATATCTGCCAGAGTCCCGGCAAAGAGCATGACCGAGATCACACCGTTCAAAGTAAAGAAAGCCACATTCACTTTACTCATGTCATCAGCGGAAATAACCTGATGCTCAAAGATCAGCAATCCACCTACAAAAGCCAGAGTGAAAAAATAAATCTCACCCAATCCGGCAGCCAGCCCTGCAAGGGCAAAGAAAATAACCGTGTTTACATGGCTGAAAGTAGAGATAGTCAAAGCTTTCTCGATGCCTAGGTTTGCCGGAATGGAATTGAGGCCCCGCTTGCGGTCAAACTTGCGATCCTGTGTGGCATAAAGGATATCGAAACCCGCCACCCAGAAAGTAACCCCGAAGAAAAACAAAATTGCGGGCAGAGTAAAATTGGGATCAATGCTCAACCATCCGGCAACCGGAGCCAGACCGAGTACGGAACCAAGTACAAAGTGGCAAAGCATAGTGAACCGCTTAGTCAGGGAATAGAAAGCTGACCATGCCAGTGCAAAGTAGGAAAGATTGTAGCAAAGTTCGTTCATTCCTTTACATGCAAGTACGAAAACCACTGCACAAACCACGATAAAACAGAAGGTAAACAAAATTCCCAGCTCCCCGGTAACCAGAGGGCGGGTACGGGTGCGCGGATTTTCACTATCGATGTTAATGTCAAAAAGCCTGTTCACTGCCATGGCAAAAGAGCGAACCGCAACCATTGCTACTGTGAGTAGAGCAAAAGACTTAATATCAGCCGATCCTTCAGTAGCAAGGAAATATCCCATAAAAGCGAACGGCAATGCAAAAATTGAGTGCTCAATCTTGATCATCCGGCAGACAAGAACAATATTTGCCCACAACATCTTCAAGTACTTGCAAAGAATATCCTTCAAAACCCCACTCCTTGATGTTTACTAAAATTTTTCAACCAGCACAGCACCGATAATAATCAACAATGCCCCTGCAATACGCGCAGTAGAAGCCTCCCGCACGGCATACCCTATGAGTCCGTAGTGGTCCAGCAGAATGGATGCAACCATCTGCCCCGCCACCATCCAGCACATCATCGTTCCCGCCCCGAGAACAGGAGCCACGACCACTGCTGCTGCCACAAAAAACGCCCCCATCAAACCGCCTGTCCACATCCACCACGGTCCCTTAACCACTGAAGCTGCTGCGGGCAGCGGAACCTTTGTGAAATATGCATAGGCCAACAGGCTGAGTGTCCCGACAGCAAAAGAGACAATCGCTGCAAGCACAGGATCACCCACGAAGCCTTTCAGCCTCAGGTTGACTCCTGCTTGAGTAGGGGCCAACGCCCCGAAGACAAAAGACATGGATATAAAAAACAGACGCATAAGCAACCCCTTACCTTAATTACTCGGACACGATACATTGCAAGAGCTACAAACACAACAAAGCCCGCTGAAACATTGTTCCAGCGGGCTAATTCGATCATTATCAGGCATCTTTATTTGATGGTAACCAGACCGTAATTCTTTTTACCTTTGCGGATAAGCATGCATTCGCCGCCGATGAAATCTGCTTCACCGGGAACGTAATCAAATTCTGAAACACGCTCGTTATTGATGTACAGACCGCCGCCTGTGATATCCTTACGGGCCTGACCCTTGGACTTAACCATGCCAAGGTCAAGAAGAATCTGGGGCAGATCGGGCAGATCGCCTTTTGCGTATTCGACACCGGGAGCAGCTTCCATAGCACCGCGCAGGGTTGTGGCATCAACGGATTTGAGATCACCCTTGCCGAACAGAGCTGCGGTTGCAGCCTGAACTTTTTCCAGCTCTTCCCTGCCGTGGATCATGATAGTGGTTTCCTCGGCCAGACGCTTGTGAGCAGCACGCATATGCGGTGCTTCTTCATGCTCTTTTGCGATCTCAGCAATCTCTTCCTCTGTGAGGAAAGTAAAGTACTTGAGAAAATTAATCACATCACGGTCATCGGTATTGATCCAGAACTGGTAAAAAGTGTAGGGAGAAGTCAATTCAGGGTTCAAGAACACTGCGTTACCTTCACTCTTACCGAACTTCTGGCCGGAGGCGGTTGTGATCAGCGGAAAGGTTACAGCAAAGCCTTCACCCTGTGCCTTACGGCGGATCAGTTCGCAACCTGCGGTAATGTTACCCCATTGGTCTCCGCCACCAATCTGGAGCTGGCAGCCTTTCTCTTTGTAAAGATGGTAGTAATCGTAGCCCTGCAGCAGCATGTAGCTGAATTCGGTGTAGGAAATACCTACATCATCACGTCCGAAACGGCCCTTTACGGATTCTTTGGCCATCATCCAGTTGATGGTAAAATGCTTACCCACGTCGCGGAGCATTTCAAGGTAGGAAATGTTCTTGGTCCAGTCGTAGTTGTTGACAACCTCAGCTTTCTCGCCGGTATTTCGTTCGCAGAAAGCTTCAATCTGAGCCTTGATGTTTGCAGCCTGGGATTCGATTTTCTCGATGCTGGAGAATTCCCTTTCCTTGTCCTTACCGCTGGGGTCACCAATACGGCCGGTTGCGCCGCCGAGCAGAAAGAGGGGATTGTGACCCGCACGCTTCATACGCACGAGGCAAAGCAGAGGAACAAGGTTACCGATATGCAGGCTGTCGGCAGTGGGGTCGAAGCCGCAATACATGTACTGACCCGGAGTATCCAGATACTCGCGTACCTTCTCTTCGTCAGAAACCTGATTGATCAGCCCTCGCCACTTTAGTTCGTCGTAAATGTTCATTTGGTTAAACCTCTTTAAGATGTATTTATTTGCCTGCATTAGGCATGCCTTCGGCGGGCTTCCGGCGGGGGGCTTTAGATCGATTTTGATGTGATTTCGCCTCCGGCGGCTTAAACCCTTTTTATTGCACCCCTTCCTGGGGCGGTGCTTTTAGGCACCGGGCAAATCCGCTTTCTTGCAGATTTGTGTCAAAAGGACTTAAGAATCCCAAAACCTTTTACTAAGCTTCGCTGGAATAGCTCTACGATAGGCAATATTTTTATGAAATTTTCTTATACTGTCATGCGGCCTGAATTATATGTCTCAATTGAGACAGTTTGGCCTGAATCTTCATCTATTTCAAGCAGTACGCCCTGAAGTTCTACCGGACCGGATGCTACTTTCCATTTCTGGGGCAGTCCGGTCACAAATCTTTTAATAACCGGATTCGGGCTTAAGCCCAGACATGACTCGACCGGTCCGCACATCCCCGCGTCGGTAATGTATCCGGTCCCGTTTTCAAAAATACGGGCATCATTGGTCTGCACGTGGGTATGGGTTCCCAGAACCGCACTGACCCTACCATCCAGATAACGCCCGAGGCTCTGCTTCTCAGAAGTGGCCTCGGCATGAAAATCCACCAGCCGGATTTTGATTCCCGGGTCGATCTCTTCCAGAATTTTATCCGCGCACTTAAAGGGACACTCAACCGGGTCCATGAAAACGCGGCCCTGAAGATTGATAACCGCCACAGGCACTTGATCATGGACCATAAAAGAAGTCCAGCCCCTTCCGCGTGTTCCTTCCGGTAGGTTGGCAGGGCGGACAATACGCTCGCTGGTTTTCAGAAATGCATAAATATTACTGAACTTCCAGATATGGTTACCGGAAGTCAGCAGATCTATGCCGTACTCCAGAAGCTGCTGCGCATTCTTGATTGAAAGCCCCACACCCTGCGAGCCGTTTTCCCCGTTGGCAATAACAAGATCAAGATCAAGTTCTTCGCGAAGAACCTTAACCTTGGCAGCAATTGCCTTACGACCGGGACGTCCGAATATGTCACCAAGAAAAAGTATACGCATGGGATTTTTTTTAGCTAAGATGGCATGGAAAAGCTAGGCCCGATTAGGAACAAAAACACAAACCTCTAATCGGGATTCCAAAGACCTGTAGCCGTCAGGCGAAAAGCTTTGCTTCCTGTCTACGGAGACTGAGAGCAGAGCGACTTGTTCCTTTGGTCACGCTAACGGCATCATTCGTTAATCAAAAGCACGATAACGAATCTATATCAAAGATAAAGAAAAGGCCCGGTGAACCGGGCCTTTTAGAAGTCATTTATTTAGCATAGCCCACCGAGCGCCGTTCGCGGATAACGGTCACGCGAATCTGGCCGGGATAGGTCATATTGTTTTCAATCTTGGTAGCGATGTCTTTACAGAGCATATGGGTGTTGTCATCAGATACTTTTTCAGCATCAACCATAACTCTGATCTCACGGCCAGCCTGAATAGCGTATGCTTTTGAGACACCGTCGAAACCGGTAGCAACGTTTTCAAGCTCTTCAAGACGCTTAACATAGTTTTCCAACAATTCCTTACGCGCACCGGGCCGAGCACCTGACAGGGAGTCCGCAGCCTGAACGAGAGTTGCGAGTACGGATTTAGGCGGAACATCCTCATGGTGAGCCTGAATAGCATGGATGATCTCTTTGGATTCACCGTGCTTCTTGGCGAGATCAGCACCGATAACTGCGTGAGGGCCTTCGATTTCGTGGTCAACAGCCTTACCGATATCGTGCAGCAGACCGGCGCGCTTGGCGATCTTCTCGTCCATGCCCAGCTCAGCAGCCATAATTCCACAAAGGAACGCAACTTCAAGAGAGTGCTGGAGCACGTTCTGGGAGAAGCTTGTACGGTACTGCAGCTGACCGATGAGTTTGACGATTTCGGGATGGATGCCGTGTACGCCGACATCAAAGGTTGCCTGTTCACCTATTTCACGCAACTTAACGTCCATTTCCTGCTCGACCTTGTTGACGATGTCTTCAATGCGTGCGGGATGGATACGTCCGTCATGAATCAAACGTTCAAGAGCCTGCTTGGCCACTTCGCGGCGCAGCGGGCTGTAAGCGGAGAGAACAACTGTTTCCGGAGTATCATCGATGATCAGGTCAACACCGGTAGCAGCTTCGAGAGCACGGATGTTGCGGCCTTCACGACCGATAATGCGGCCCTTCATGTCCTCGGAGGGCAAGGTCACAGCGGTTACGGTCTGTTCGTTGACGTAGTCACCGGAGTAACGCTGAATAGCGAGAGCAAGAATCTTACGAGCCTTGCGGGAACCGTCTTCCTTGGCCTCCATTTCAATGGAACGTACCATTTTGGCAGCCTCGTGACGGGTACGGCTTTCGATTTCAGTCAACAGTTTTTCACGGGCTTCCTCAACAGTCAGACCGGAAACTTCCTGCAGCTTGCGTTCGTGTTCGTCTTTTCTCTTTTCGAGATCTTCACGAAGAGTTTCGAGCTTCTTCTCTTTCTTGATCATGCGCTTTTCAAGAGTCACAACCTCGGACTCTTTGCTGGCGACTTTTTCAAGCTTGTTTTCAAGACGCTCTTCTTTCTCCTGGAGGCGCTCTTCCTGGCGTTTCAGACCGCGCTCCATTTCTTTATACTCATTTTCCTGCTCTTTTTTCAGAGCATATACTTCATCCTGCCCTTGAAGCTTGATCTCTTTTTTCATAGCTTCAGCTTCTTTGCGGGCTTCCTGAACAATACGGTCAGCCAATCCTTGGGAATCAGCCAAACGCTTGGAATTCACATATCGGTGCAAGGCGTATCCGCCTGCGGCACCAAGGGCTATTCCAAATAAGATTAGAAAAATATCCCCAAACATGCCTTTCTCCTTTGTATGTTGACAGGCCGTGGACGGCCTGATTCGTCATTACCGATTTGTTAAATCGGAAAAGATTATAACAATCTGCAATGGAAGGTAAGGCAGAGAATAAAAGCAGGCTGGGTGAGATAAGCTTTAAGCGGTCTGGCAGAAAATATAATAAATCAAAATTCTTAATTCATACCAAGTTCGAAATCCCTTAAAAAAGGGACCCCGGAGATGCCGTGTTGCCGTATACGTTAGAACCTAGTCTAACAGGTGGGCGCCGCCCCCGAAGTTTCAGGCTTCCCGGCCGAACCGGGCTTGCACACCACTCCGGTAATGCTTGGCTCCCTTACTTTTTATATTGGTTCAAAAGCTATAGGGCAATCACGCACTCCCCAGGGAAATTTCTTATATCTTAAAAAGCAGTGCTATGCACAGCTTATCACTTCTCTAACAGCGCGTTTATTTTCTCTTCCATTGTTTCGAGCTTGCGGCTGTGTTCAAGGTAGTCATCGGCCAGACTTAACGCCAGACAAGTGAGTAACTTCTCCCTGCTGACATCTTTTCCGCCCCGGATAAGCTCGCTGAATCTCTCTTCGAGCACATCCTTTGCGGCTATTATTCTTTCTTTATCCGCATCGGTCTTAAATGAAATTTCAAGTCCGAGAACGGGAATAGTATAACGGGGCATATTAATCCGGCGACTGTAATCCTCTAGAATTTATATAAATCCGACCTTCTGCTTTTACAGGGATCAGGATCCGAAACCCTTATTCGATGGTACCTTCAACTTTGTTCAGGAGAACTTCAATGCGACTGCGGACATCGTCCTTACGCTGTTTCTCCTGCTCAAGTTCCTCAAGAAGAAATGCATTCTCTTCTTCGAGTTGCTTAATTTTTTGCAGCATTTTATCGAAACGTTCTTCCAAATGAGCGATTATTTCCATAGTCCTAACCTAATACCTTATCTTTACAAAATCAAGACTTCTTAGAAGTCCGGGAAATGTTGACCTGCTTGCCTCTTGCAACGCCGAGGTCGCCATCTTTTACATTCTTGGTGATAGTGGAACCGGCTCCGATCAAGGCGCCTTTACCTATTGTGACTGGAGCCACCAATGCAGTGTTACTGCCGATGAACGCACCCTCGCCGATTACGGTTTTGTGCTTGTTCACTCCATCGTAGTTGCAGGTAATGGTGCCCGCACCGATATTTGTCCCCGCGCCGATCTCGCTGTCGCCAAGATAGGTAAGATGGCTGGCCTTTGCACCCTTGCCGAGTACAGCCTTTTTCACTTCCACGAAGTTACCGACCTTGGATTCTTCCTCAAGAACAGCACCGGGGCGCAAACGTCCGTAAGGCCCGACCATACAGCCGGGAGCGACCTGAGCCCCTTCAAGATGACTGTAGGCTTTTATCACTGCACCGCCTTCGACAACACTGTCCACAATGCGGACATGTGACTGAAGAACTGCACCGCGACCAATCTTGGACCGACCGTAAATCTCGCAAGGACCGGTTATTTCAGCACCCGGCTCAATAACAACTCCGGGTCCGATCACAACAGATTCCCAGTTATGCAAAGTCACCCCGCTCAAAAGCAACTCTTCAGCTGTTCTCAAACGCAGGGTGGTCTCAGCCTGAGCGAGTTCGTAAGGGCTGTTGATCCCCATAAGATCTATGGAGTTTCCGGCATTCACTGCGGTGACGTTCATGCCACATTCCACAGCAAGGTCAACAAGATCAGTAATATAATACTCCCCACCCTTATTATTGTTGGTCAACTTACTAAGTAAACCATCCACAGTGGAGATCTTAAGACAATACATCCCGGCATTAACTTCACCACTGGCCGGACCATAGACGGATTCGTCATAATCCTTGGCTTCTACAA
>PPCM01000708.1_pt1 | contig 22888 bp, 12 predicted proteins | sample 1555541 | NCBI WGS metagenome assembly PPCM01 (sample SAMN05284479, study PRJNA326546) | Marine sediment metagenome, whole genome shotgun sequencing project. | isolation source: marine sediment | place: Germany: Wadden Sea | collected 2012-09-05 | reverse complement strand
TGTGCATGAAGTCAATGCCAGCCATGGCGTGCTTCAGAGCGTTCTCCTCAGACTTGCACCCGAGCTCGACCATGCGGATCATCTCCTTGTCGTATTTGAAGCGCCAGTTGCGGCAGGCCTCAACCTCCTGCCCAGCAGCTTCATCCATGGCACCGACAGCGGTGGCAATGATCTTACGGCCAAGATCGGAAGTCTTGCGCTCACCGTTCTCATTGACGGGGAATTGGATGCCTTCGATGGGACGGGACATAGTTAGACGCTTTCTTTTTCAGGATGCCTATAAATATATATAAAGCAGTGCGGTGGAATATGAGATTATGAAAGAAAAATCCCAAAGCCAACGACAGATTACAGGCGGGAACAAGCAAAGGTTTACCGAGCACATAGCATATAACACCGACAGAATGAACACCGATCGGTTTATATGATATCGCGTGGTATGTCCATCAGCCGAGCATGATGACCACCACGCTGATGTTATCCGTGCTTCCTTTGAGGAACGCCGCGTCCCGCAGCTTGATGGACGCCTGCACCGGATCCCGCTCCCCCATGACGAGGCTAACGGCAGCCCCGTCGCTCACGACGTCCCACAGTCCGTCGCAAGCCATGATAATGAAGTCGTCCTTGGGCGTTATGGTATCGAACGTGATGTGTGGATCGGGGATGACGTAGGGCTCGAGGAAGAAGTCCCCGAGTGCCCTGGAGACCGAGAGTGTGCCGAGAACGCGCTTATCCTCGACGAAACCCCCGAGCTGCGTGATTCGGGCCTTCTCATCGGGGTCTATGGGTTTGTGGTCACGAGACATCCGCACAGCGCGTCCCTCGCGGCACAGCACGCTCCGTGAGTCACCAGCGTTTGCACTGATCAATGTATCGCCGATAATCCATGTGCACAGTGCTGTAGTACCGTCGGACACGCCTCTAACAGACATCTGCCGGGCACACTCTACGAATGACCGATGGATGCCCTGTCTGATGGCACTCTCCGGCAACGCGAGCAGGTCTGGTGCAATATCGGCCAGGAGATGATGAAGGGTGACGGAGGCGAACTCAGCGGCGTCACGGCCCCCGTGCCCATCGTACACAGCGTAAAAGTGTTCGTCGGGCTTGTCTCTGAAGCCTGACCGCATCACGACGACGTCCTCCATCTCCGGTCGACGGCCAACAGTCTCGGCGAACGCGGCCTTGACCTTGAGACGGCCGGGGCCGGCATCGACACCAGCAAGGGGCGAGCCGGCGATCACAGCGTCCACCATGCCGTCGACAACGGACCTGGCGAATGCGTTTCGGCCACAGAGCGCCGTAGCGCGTATAATGTGATCCTCGGGGATGGGATTATCGCGGAGATCGATCGACGTGACCGTGTGGGCCGCCTTGAGAGCGGATATGATACGCCGTCCGCCCGACTCGTCGATGCCGTTGTCACAGACCGCAAGGACGGCCAACTGGCTCATGTAGGCGATGGCGTCAACGACTGCAGACACGTGGCCGTCGAGTGCGACGTCTGACATCAAGAGTCGGTGGAGTGGCGAGTCCACAATGTGCCCACACAGCTGCCCCACACCCTCGGGGCCGAGCGCGTTGTGGGAGACGTTCAGGAACTCGAGTGCGGTGCCCGCGAGCCCGGCTCCCATTGAAGTGATGTGCTCGGGGGTCAGCGAGGTGCCAATAAGCTCCAGGCGGGCCAGAGTGGCGTTGTTGAGAAGCACGGTGGATAGCTCGGAAGCGTGCCTCAGTGTTATTGTCTGATTTGAGAGGTTGAGCGCCTCAATATAGGCTGTAGCCTCAACGAGCTGAAGAAGAGTCGTTATTGCTAGAGCGTCGAGGGGACAGGACGACAAATCGAGTACAAGAAGCTCGGAATCGTCCGCTTGAACCTCGAACGCATCAAATATTATGGATGTCACTGTTGAACGCGGGAGCTGAGCTAAGTCGGGTTCAGAAGCTAGATTATCGTCGTATCGGTCACAAAATTCACGGTAGAGGGACTGCGCATACGTGTTCCGGATGCGCTCGGGCTTAAACTTACTCCCACCGCCGCCCATTCGGTGATTGAGACGGATTTTGTAGTTTCGAACGCCTTTATAGAAATGAAAACTCTTGAGACAATCATTGTAGGCTGCGGTCAGGCAGAGTTCATTCACCTAAGAGACTTGCAATTTTTCGGTCTGTCAATATTCCAAAATTAGTTTTTGAACCCCAATGATTTTTGTTCTCTTCCATTTCCAAGTTGGACGTGGGATCAGACCCTGGAACCGCCTGGCATGAGCTACGTGTAACCCAGGGTCTTGGTTCTCGTGAGTATCTAGCTGTCGTGATTGGTCTTGATGCCCGATCTTGGAAGATCACTAAACAGCCGCACCAAACACAAAACTAAAATAGTCGAGGCGAGAATTAACGTCATCAGTCACCATCAGATGCAGCAACGCCGTTCATGGCATCATGTTCGGTTGCGGGTCGGAATTAATACGTTGAATTCATTTGATGATAACGAGTCCATTTATAATAACACAGGAGGCACGCGCCGCCAACACTCATGTGACCACCGCCCGGCGTGTCTCACATCTCCTATCGTTGACCACGACGTCTCTATGATCCCTCACGATGCATTCGATCATGTCGACGCCCTTGGGCCTTCGGAGCACCACACTCTCGATGATCCGCGCCCTCTTGGCGGGGTGGGGGGATGGAGGGGCGAGGTGAGCGGGGATCCACGCCCCCATGGCCACCCCCGGTTGTCCAACACTGAGGTCTACCGGACGCTCCATCTGTTCGGGGACGGCCTCAGTGGTTGATGGGTTAGGGTCGCTACCGACCTCAGGCCAGACGATCACCGCCCCCAGGCTGACGTTAGCCCCCACCTGAGCCGCCAGGAGTCCGCCAGCGACGGGTGTGCGGGCGGGTAGGGGCGACCCCATTGGTGGTGAAGGTAAGGGGCTGGGGGAGGCCCTCACCTCCTTCGCCTTCCCCTTGCCCGATGGGTGTGGTGTGGTGGGGGACTTCTTGGCGGTGGCCTTTAGTCTTTCAATATCTTCTCTTAATAAATCAGCGAGGGCGAGGTCGGCCGGGTCCGGTGTAACGTGGGGAATGTAATCGGGGTATTGGTCCATATCCTTTGACTCGATGGCCCGTGCGATCGCCTGGCGAGACAGTGCCCGTCCAGCGTCAGGCCTCAGTAGGAGATGGTGGCCTAACGCGGCTGGTGTCGATGACACGCCCTTCAACGCCACCGACCATTGGCTGGGCTTGGGAACGATGGTATCCCATCCCGTTCTGACCCACGAGTGTTGGAGCCCAATGGTGATCTCCGCACCGACCGACAGAGCGTGAGTGGTGTGGATCTGGAAGTGGAGTCGCTGGGCTACAAAGACGAGCTTGATGACGCTGTTTGGGGTGGCGCTGGTCCGCACGAAGCGCGCCTCGTTGCCCCTGGTGTGTGCGTCGACACACAGCGCGAGCTCTGGGATGTACAAGACGTGACGGCACCTTGCCCCGAGCGCGGTGACCTTTTCCTCGGCGATCAGGCGGGTCAGCTCATCAGCCGGCAGCACATGTCCAATATAGTCGCCCACGGGTGCCCCGGCGGGTGCGGGTCTGTCCAGGAAGAGCCCCTGGTTGGGCGGGGGCGGGGCGGGTGTGCCTGACGGCGACGTGGGACAGGCCTCGGGGATGGTGCCGTTGGCCTCGGGGATGGGCATGACGACCAAGTATGGCTCGGGTTGGGTGCTGTTATCGATGGGCTCAGCGGGGGTGAGGTCATCATCCGTGGGTCGGGCTAGGTCGTAGTGGGTTTGGAACGGTGGCGGGGGGGCAGTCATTTGGTGGACGGACGGATGGTAAGCGTTACGGACGACTGAGCTGTACCCGGGGAGGGCTGCACAGTGCATGTTCAGGACCGCTGTACAGTTCCTGGCCCCGGGGAGTGTCAGTGGCTTGTGGAGGGCCCATGGCGCGACCTTTTGCTTCGTTCTCATCCTCCGCTTCTCCACAGTCTTTCTCCCCTGTATCGGGTGGTCAAGCCGCGCCTGGGTCTGGGCGGGCTGTCTGATCTCTAGTGTGGCCGCAGTCTTGGCCTTGCGCTCCTTAGCCTTCTCGCGCGTCTTCGTTTCACGGACGACCTTGATCTTGGCGGGACGTTCACGACGTTCTTTCTTGGAAACTGTCTCGGCGGGCTTGGCCTTCCGTTTCCGGGCTTTGGGCGTTCCCACCTCATCTGCGGCGGCTACATCCACGCTCTCTGTCTTCACAGCCTTTGGTTTGGGCCGCTGGGTCGTCACAACTTGCCCAACGTCGTGAGCAAGCGCCGAAATGAGAGTCTCGTCCATGACGTGAGCCCCGCCACCCGCCGCAAGGAGCTTGAGAACGTCAGAGTACGGCAGCTGCAGGAGCAGGGCCAGGCCGATGACCATCTCGTACTTGAGGTCAAAATTGGCTGAGTCGAGGGGGAAGAGAATCAAGTACTTCGTCACGTTCTCCGCTGGGTTGTCGGGAGTTGACCAAGAGGCACCATCAGGGCCACTGCTACCACGACGAGCGCGTTTTGAAGTGGTTAGAAGCATGTATTGGAGATCTTGCTTGAGTTCTGCACGTAGCTGCTTGTTGGTGATGTTTGCAAAGATTTTGTGAATGTCTATATGTGAACCCATGTGAGGGCGAACATCTAACTGCTTCAAAAGCGCAGTGACGTCTGCCATGCGCACAAAATGACGTTTTGCCCTTCGAGTTATAAAGTTTAGATGATGAAAATACCCAGAAGGCAAGCACACCAGTGTACGATCTCACAATATTGTATGGTTTCGCCAGAGTACTCAGCAAAATTTGTAAATAATGAGAGACGAGCTCAACGGAAATATGCCACCATCAACTAGCATCATTTCCAGCAAGGATCCGGTTCAGGAAGCGATAGAGGCTGTCAATTTCGGCAAAACCCGTCGCATTGCAACATTATTCTCTCTCATCTCAAACATTTGCCGAATTGTTTTCGGTGGTGCCATTTGCTTCGTGATATTCTCGGGTATTTTCATCGTATTTGCATTCCTCGTGTTCGGGTGGTCCGTCCACTCTGAGCAGCCAGGCTGGAGCAACGTGCGCGAGTCGTTAATGGCGGGAATTCAGCCCGAAGTGTTGAACGACATCAAGAGCTACGAGGAAGTGCTCCCTTACCTGGAGAACGTCCTCATCCCGTTCGCATACCCTACCACGTACAATGGCGAGTCCACTACCGGCACCGATAAGACGGAGTACATCAATGGCGTCATCCGCCGCCTCGGGAGCATCCGCCTTCGCCAGATTAGGACCAACAGCCAATCATGCGACCTTATGACAATGAATGGCCTCGACCAGAGCTACACGTCGACGTATCCCTGCTACGGCTCGCCCAACACCTTCACAGCCCTCATTGACACCTGGCGTCAGACAGACGACGGCTCGTTCAACCCCATCAGCACTGCGTCGTTCGGGACGACCGACCAGTACACGTGGGACTCATCCTGGACGTGCCGCGAGCCCATGTCGATCACCCAGGGAAACCTCGGCACCTATAGTGGTGCCGGCTTCCTCGTTGAACTCGACGCTGATCTCAACTCTGTCGCCACAGCCCAGGTACAGGCCCTGACGCCCGGGGGCTTCATGGACCGTGCCACGCGGGCCCTGTTCGTCGACTTCAGCGCCTATGCCCCCGATGCCAACCTTCTTGCCGCCGTTCGCATCCTCTTTGAGTTCGGCCCCTTCGGCGAGGTCGTCGTGGACCCGCGCGTCACCGTCTTCAACCCCCCCGTGATCTCATTCACTAGCGTGAGCGACTACGACCCCCGTGGCGACGTGGCCCTCGGCTGGCAGCCCCTTCTTATGTACATCATCGTGATCTGCCTCATGGTGGCTGTCGTTAACGAGGCCATCGGCTGCCTGTGTTCCCCGTGCACGTCATGCTGCGCCGTGTTCGGCCTGTGCGGCATGCGTGTCTATTGGTTCAATCTCTGGAACTACGTCGATCTGACCAACGTTGCGGCCATGGTAGGCCTCGCTGCTGGCTCAATGATGATGGTGTCAACGCTCACCATTATTGAGATGTCAATTGCCAACGCGGACAGCTACATTCCCCTTTCATACGTCGGTAACACGTTCCGCATCCTCTGTGTGGTCTTTGCGGTCAACGTTGTCCTCATCACGATGCGTCTCTTCAAGTATCTCTCACACACCAAGGAACTGTCCGTATTAGTCCACATGATGAACGCTTCAGCATCCGAGATGGTCATCTTCTGCAGCATCTTCTTCCTCTTCATCAGCGGCTACGCGGCCACAGGCATGGCTCTGTTCGGACAGGACATGTCAGACTTTGAAGACATTGTTACATCGCTTATCTCTATGTTCAAAATGCTGATCGGAGACCTCACGTTCCAGTCCATGGTGGATGTTAACCCCATCCTAGGCCCGCCCTTCTACATCAGCTTCGTTGTAATCGCTACCTTCATCTGCCTCAACGTTTTTATAGCTATAGTTTCGGCGTCGTATGCCAAGGTTATCGAGGAGATTGGCGAGAAGTCCATGAACGTTCTCGAGCTCTTCATCTTCATCCCCGTGTGGCCCATCTTGTTCATCCCGTGCACCATATTTATAGCCACCGAAGCCATCAGGCTCATCTCTGTCGCTGCGTCCAAGCCGACCCTCGAAGACATCCTGGAAGGGTCCATCCGTCGCGGGATGTACCAGGCCATCGCCCTCAACAAGGAGCACGACTCGGCTGAGTCCCTCGTCCGGTATATATGTGGCGGTGACGGCGTGCTCCACTCCTCTGGGTTCAAAACACTGCTGTGGATGGTTCTCAAATCGCCCAGGCCGGTCACCACTCATCTGGCCAAGCTTGTGGCGAGTGGTGTCACGGGGACTGATCATTCGGCACAGGATCCCCTGTCGCAGGAGATGTATGACATGCTGGATCGCATCGAGCAGGACGTTGCCGGGCTCCGCGGGGAGGTGCCGGATATCAAGCCTGAGTAATGGGCATGCTGGAGAATGAAAGGTTAAAAGGAGAAAAATTGATGGGTTGGGTTAGGAAACGAGTGAAGCGTACTTAGCCTTGGTACCGTGGGCCCTGCTGTGATGCCCCCATCGGGGCTTCTTGCCCTTTCTCCTCCCGTTCCGGACGGGCCACAACACATCTCCGGCAACAAGAAGGCTCATCGCCGCGAGATGCATAGGGAGTACGAGCCGGAGCACGTCGATGAGGGTGGTGAACACCGTCCAGCCGACCGACGTAGCCGGGATGTAGTGGGCAACGACGTAGATTGGGATGAGGATGAGCTCAATGGCGAAGTAGGGGCCGAGCGAGACCTGCACCGCGAGACACACACCCGTGATGCGGGCCGGTGTGACCGTGCGCCGGGTGGCAACGGCCCATATGGACACAGAGGCATACACCACGGCCAGCAAAAGAAGGGGGAGGGCCAGACCGTACCGGATGACGGTGCAGACGATGCCCGGGAATGAAAGCACCGCGATGAGGCACAATACGCCCAAGATGATAGCCCACTCGAGCCAACCCAGCAACAGGCGGTGCTTCTTAGCGTGGAGCGGGGGATGCTGGGCACGCGAGAGAATGACGCGCGTGAGGTACAGAGAACACACGGTGTGAGCCACGAGGTACGCGTGGGACCCTGACTCCATGATGAGGTGGGAGAGCATGTCGCCAATCTCAGAGACTCGATAGGTGTAGCGCTGTTCGAGAACGCCGATCTGGAAAACAGTTCGACCAATGACGCCATACACGCCGATAAGAATTATGATCAGGAAACGCTTGCGGAGGTTCGTTTTCTTGGAAGAATCACTTGACATGACGACAACGAAACAAAACACGGCACACAGAATGGAGACAACGTTGATACAAATTACAGCCGTGTGGAACAGTAGTGAGACCCATACTCTGCCTTCACGCATCGACCAAACGAGCTCCCGCATTGAAATGTGGAAAGTCTGAATCAAATTCAAAACAGAGATTTTATAAATCATGCCGTCGTTGATTTTGTGGAATTGGGCATTTATCAGGTGTGGATGTCGCTGATAACCTTCGTGAGGTCGTCAAAGTGCTTCTTCCCGCCACGCCACTCCTGGATAATTTCAGCCGCGATGGAAATGGCGATTTCACCTGGAGTATCCCCGCCGATGGGGATGCCGATGGGCGCGTGCACCGCTGCGAGCTGCTCGTCGGTGATGCCCTTCTCCCTGAGCGCCTTGAACACCGTTCTGTTCTTTCTTCCCGAACCCATCATTCCAACGTACCTGGGCGTCGTCTCGTCAAGAACCTTATGGAGGATGTCCTGGTCACACGTGTGGCCGCGCGAGACGATCACAATGAACGACCGCAGAGGGTCACTGGCCTCAGACCGCAGCTCATGTGTGCCAAAGATGGGCAGCCCGTTGAGGTAGGGGCGTGTGGGATCGTCTGATGGTCTGGCAGAGTCGTAATCCTCCTGTGTGAAGTGCACCAAGTGTGAATGGGTGCCCGTGGGCAGGTGGGCGGGATCGGCAAACTTGGCGCGATCGTCGAACACGTGGACCACGAACCCCGTGCGGGACATCGCGTAGGCTACCTCGGTACCCACGTGGCCGCCGCCGTAGATGAACACGGACGGGCGAGGAGCGACGGTGTAGAAGAAGAACTCGGCGTTGTGGTACTTGGCCACCTCCATGTGGGAGGCACAGGCCATCGCCAGGGCCTTCTCCCGGGCCCAGATGACCATCGGGTGGTCGTGTTCATCGTCGACGTCGCCTGTGGTGATGCGTCCGACAGTCTCGTGGATGCGTTGGGGGTTCCGTGCGTCGACAAGGACGATCATGCGGCGGGAATGGTCGTGTGGCGAGTCGTACGGCGCGATGCGGACGACCTCGACGCCAATGAGGTGTGGTGATGACCGGATGGCCTTCATTTTGTGGAGTGCGGCGCGGTCGTCGAGATCATCGCGCTGGAGACGCTCGAAAAGGAAACGCGCGTCACCGCCGCAGATGGAGATCTCTGACTGGTGTAGCTCGTATGTCTTGGTGTTCACGGCGGGGATGGTGTGGTCCTTCATCATTGCCACGGCGTGCTCCTGTGACAAGAGCTCCATACGGCCTCCGCCAATCGTACCGATGAACGTAACGGTGCCAAACTTGTCCATAGAGGCTACCATGCGGGACTAAATAAGGTTGCAATGAAGTACGAACCATCTGGGGGGTAGGAAGGGAGCCAACGCCAAAGATGGGCGTGACTAGAACGTTCTGGACCTCACTCTTCTCTGTAAGCGCGCAAATGGTGTGTAGCGCGAAGTCAAGAGGTGTTCCCCTGATGGGCTTCTCCTCGTTCTGGCCATTCATGTTGTGCTTTCCCATTTGTCAAGTTCGGGGCCCTAAACAAAACTAAATCGACCGGATCGCGAGACAAACAAGTGGTGATGTGGCTCAATACATCCTGATTTTCACACGTACCATCTGTTTAAGCACATGATTATCGTTGACCATTCCACTCAATCAAATTTAATCCCTCTCATCATCCCTCGGCACCAATTTCTTTACCCCCGCCCCTCGCGGTCCTCAGCCGCGCGCCTCGCCCTCTCTTCGAGCTCCCGCAGTCGTGCCTCCATGCCCGGCAAGTCAATCTCTGGCATCTGGGCCAGCGCGGCCTCCAGCTGCCCGGCCTCCCGCCTGTACTGCGCCACATCCCGCCCAAGTTGGGCGAGCATCTGGTCTGTACCGCGGGCGGCGGCGACCAACTCGTGAGTCTGCCGGCCCTCCTCCTCGATGAGGGCGGCTGTCGACTGGGTCTGCTCGGTGAGGGCGTCGACTTCAGCCTGGAGGGTGGCCTTTGCATCCCGTAGCTGGCTATATTGCGTCCACTCGGGTCTGTTTTGAATCTCTTTCGTCGCGGCTTGGGCGGCTTCGTCTAGGCCTTCTTTGTGTGTGGCGTGCCGCTCCTTCACCGCCTCCATGCGCTCAGCACAGCGCTTGGTACGTTGCTTCCAGTGCAGGATCTGCCGTTTGAGCTGTGGGATGTCCTGTAGCAGCCTGGCTTCGACCATCCGACGGTTGGAGGTCTGATACTTGAGGATCTCGGTATCGGAAACCAGTTTCTGAAGCCGAGCAGTCATTCGTCCAGCTTTGTAGTCTACTGAGGTTAGTGGTGGCTCTGTGAACAAACATGAGAGCTTGGCATTGCTTAACTCGATGAAATTCTCCTTCATGGCCGTTCTTGCAGCCTCATCGCGTTCAATTGACGTTTGCAGCTGCGAAATGAGCTCTATTAGGTCCGATGGTTCTGCATCCTCCGCGTTTGACATATTTCTCCAAGCGTTGCAGTTGTCCGGAGTAGCAGCTCAAAACTCAACAAGCAAAATACTAACTACGAGCGATCCGATATCACAGCCTAACGGTGTTGCGGCCTGCTCCCCGCCCCTTGAGCGAAGCATTTATAAATCGTATATACAAAATCGCCATCAGCTGAGCCGACCAGCAAGCCGGGCCTTCAGCTCCGTGTTCGTCGCCAGCAGCGTATTCAGAATCTTCGTCCAGTTCGCCACCTCACTTTCCGAAGTCTCGATCCGCGCCAACTCTGCCGCAGAATTATCAATAAACTCTATAAACCGGTCATCCTTATCGGACAGCAGACTGACGACGACGTCGATTAGCCCCGCGATCCACTGGTCCAGCTGCTGCATGTACCCCCGCATCGACTCTGGCGAGTCAAAGTCAGTCGGGATCGGGTGGACCATGCCCAGGCCTGGTTTAGCGTGAGGGACGGGAGGGACGTGGGCCTCCATTGCCATGTATGCCCGTTGGAGCGCGTCCGGCTGTCCTGCGGGTGACGCTAGCCCGGCCATGTGGGGGTCACCCGAGGGGTCAAGGGTGGCCATAACGCGGGCCTCCTCGATGGCGGCGGTGACCGAGGCAGCGTACTCCCGAATAAGGTCGTCCTTCTGGCTGGCGAGAGTGGTTAGCCGCGCCCTATCTGCCTGCACGACGTCGAATAATCTCGTGTGTATTGAGGTGAGGATGTCGAACGCCATCCTCGTCCCCCCACCTACTGCTGGTGCCCCCACGACGTGCCCCCCCGCCGCGATCTGTGCCTTGAGTGCGGCGTTCTCGGCCTCTAACCGTCTCAGCCTCTCCTCGACGGGGACCTCCTCCATGATGTCCGCCTCGTTACGGACACGTGCACAGCGCTTGGCAAACATGAGAGTGGACCGCGTCTCGTCCGAGTTGAAGGCAGCGGGGCCTACGGTGGCCACCAGCACTGTTTTTGAGTTTCCGCCGAGGCCGTGGGCGAGCACCTTGGTCAGCTTACACACCCAATATGGTACATGACTCTGGCCGTCAACGAGAGCCTCGATGACGTTGCCCAGGTAACTCAGCGACGTGTTGATGTGGGATGCCTCCCGTTGCCTCGCCCCCTGGGTCTTATTCTTCTTGTTTCGCTCGCTACCGGCCAAATCGACCAGCATCAGGTCACTGCACAGCTGAGTGTCTTCGGCAGTTGTCTGCTCGAGCGTGATCGTCATGATCGTGTGTGACCGGCTAGAGGTGGCGTTCATCCGCGTTGACGCGCGCGTGATCCGACCAAGGCCCTGGTTAAGGCGATCGAGCGCCTGGCCGACAGTCGACACCTGATACTGATACAAATTCTCGACAAAAAAGCGATTCGCCTCCTTGTCGCGATAAACCGTAAGCTTGACGTTACCGTCGTCGCCAGCATTGTTATTGGGATCAGGCAGGAGATCTACGATCGTGTCGTTGTAAATCTGAAGGAACGATACGAAAATGGCATAATCTTTGATTTCACCGGCGTCTTTGCGCTCTTCCACCGCTCTGAAGATATGGTGGAAGCTCCTTGGAATCAGGCCCGAATCTTGTGGCAGCGTTGCCTGTTCAGCGTCCGTGCGGTTGAGAATTCCCATCGTATACGTCTGTGTTAGTGAATAACGACCCCACACGGGGCAGGGTAACGCACCTTTCCTGTGTAACGTGGCTGATGGGGTATACTAACCTGTGCCCGTCTGGCCGTATGCCAGCAGCGTGCCGTTGTAGCCCTTGACGACCTCGTTGACGAGGGGTTCAGCTGTTTGCTCGTACACGAGACTCTGGCTAGTGTCGGATCCAAATACCCCGTTGTATGAGAATACACGGTCCTCGCTCTCGTGTTCTTGTCTGTGCGTGATGCTGGGCTGTGTGAGTGGCCATAGCGGGGTATTACATACCTGGATCTCGGTCATATCATCGTAGCCCACGATGCTGCAGTCGAACGTGCCATCTTCGTTGATTTCGTTGTCCATTGGGGGCCTCAGGCGGACGAACACCTTGACATTCGTGTCCATCCAGACCGTTTTCGATCTAGAATTTTGACTTTATATGTGCCATCGTTAATGCCGTCAACGGTTCGTTAATTATGCACAATATCACGTACTGGTCAATATCACTCATTTTTACACGAACCCTGATTTTTCTGAAACGAGCAAGTAGCGAGACGGCCAATGCCGTTCCTCGACTCGTCTGATACATTAGGGTCATCTCTCTGGGCCAATGGGTCGCAGAAATACAGCCGAGAGATGAATGCAGGTCGATTCTGGACCCTAGCGTGTGGTTTAGTTTGTCGCTTCCGTTCTTTCGGCATCTCGCTTCCTAGGAGGATCTCTCTCTTCACTGCAGCAATCGAGAGTGTCATTATCTTCATATTCCTCTTTGCGAGCAGCTACCGCGACCTCTACATCCTGTTCAGCATCCCCACCTATGCAGTTCTCGCCGTAGTCATTCTCATCTGCCTCTACGTCTTTGTCTGGGCCCCGATCGAGATAGTTATCATCCACCAGTCCACCTCTCTCTCCACTGTCCGCATCGCCTTCCTCCACGTCGTCTCTCGTGCCCTGTCTGGCTCGCTATATCTTCCTTGCATCATGGTGGCCGCCGCGGGGGTATTGAGGCCGGCATACGATACCCTTGATAGCTTCTCGGCGTCAAGATCTCTCATCAACACCACCATCACCGCGGCATCAATAGCCGCCACGTTTGCCCTCATTATCAACGCCATCGCCATTAGCTGTATCTCTCATTCCCGTCCCCTAGGCCGAGGTGTATATTGGTCCCTTCAACTCCCATCCCAACATGTCATACTCCAGCCTATAGCCTTCGCAGCCATCCCTCTTCTCACAACGTGGGCCGCACTCGCTCAAGATAACACCATCGTCGTCATCGCCATCCTCGCCTCAGCGTTGGTGGCGGCGGGGGGCCTGGTGTTCTCCATCGTGTCGCCGTACCACGTGCATCCCTTCTTTTGGGCCATGTACGCGGCTGGCTATCTTGCTGTGCTTCTGAACGCGGTGACGCCATCATTCCTGTTTCCGGTAACCATTTTATATCCTATTTTGGCTGTTATAACCGTATCTATGATTCTAGTATCCCGGATGGTGCTCTTCCACGTCAAGTTCCGAGACACCTTCACAGCCCCGCCGACACTCGCCCCATGCCCGGGTGGCATCCTACGTAAGACCAATATTAGCGACGTGACGCTCCCCAACCACTTCATGTTCAACTCGCTGGCCCATTACTGCTTCACGATGGCGCTCCTCCGTCGCCTGCATGCCCCTGAAACCGATCGCAAGGGCGGTCTCAAGTCAAGAGAGGCTGCCGCGGCCACTCGGTCGTTGGTCCAGCGGATGGCGTTGGCGCTCGAGCACGCGTCGGCATTGAGGTGTCCCACGGTGACGTCGCGTCTAACACTGATCCAGTTCGACGTCGTGGTCGTGGCGAACCTTGAGACGGCTCGCTTCGAGGGTGACCGGTCAGCCAAGCTCGTTACTCGTGGCGTGCTGAACCAGCTTCACCTGCACGGCTTCATGATGATGGTTGCCCTCCGATGGAATGTCGACCTGCTGCGGCAGCGGTCCAGCGACCGCATTGACCCTGAGCTGCTGGGAATGATCCGTAACGCCGAACACCGTGCTCAACGCGACACAAAACACGCCCAGAAGGCCATCCAGATGTTCTGGGAGGCCCTCGCGGACGACGGCACCAACGTGGCCGACCTATTAGCCCTATCCCGCAAGATCTTCCACCACTCCCGGAAGGCCGAACACGTGTACATATCGCTTCTCCAACAATACCCCCATCGTGCGCCCACGATCCGGGGTTACGCCGTACTCACCCGAAACGTCCTCATGGACTCCGAGGTGGCCGATGAACTTCTCGCTGAGGCTGACGACCTCGAGCAGCGTGCGGATGGAGACACGGCGCCGACCCACGACCCGGATGAGGGGCGGCCCGTGGTGCAGCGGGTGATCAAAGAGAGGCGACGGGTGGTGCTACGTCATGCGGTGCGGTCACTGCGGACTACAGTGCGGGTGGTTATCGCTATGCTATCAATTGGGTCAGTGGCGACAACTATGTTATATGCAATGCAAACCATTATTGAAGGCGACATTATCAAATGTATTGAACTGGCAGCTACCCTATCTCACCGAACAGCCGCGTTGTTCACCCAACAGCGCGTTCTTCGAGCCACCCAGACGGACCCCGATCTCCTGCCCAGCTTTGGATGGGATGACGCCGCCGACGCGTCCGCTGCCTTTGCCTCCGCCCACCGAGCCTACCAAACTGCCTCGGGGGCGTTCTTCGGATTCCTGACTGGTGGCGTGGTGACCACAATGGGTCAGATCAATGAGATCGTCAACACGCGCCGCACCGTGACCGTGCTGGACACACCGCCCTTTGACCCTCGGCGATACCAACCAACCACGGTCCGAGAGATGATGGCCAACGTCGGCCTTCACGCCACCCGCATCATCAACGGTAACCAGTCCTCCGTCGCCGCGTCCCACGACTTCCTTGACGCCAACATCCCGCTGCTCGCCACTTCACCGGTAAGTCTCGTGATTGACGTCCTCGGGGACCACATGCACAGGAACTTCCTCGTCGCGGCGGTCGTATCTGCGATCCTGATGGCCATCCTCCTCAGTGGACTGCTGTGCCTCTACATCGTCATGCTTTCCCCCGCGTTCAAACGTGTCGAACGTTCCCAAATGGCACATATACATTTATTTATGCATATTCCGGAAGATACTGTCAACACTATGATCAACCGTACAAAGGCAGCCCGGGCCTGGCTCAGACCAGGGGCCGGCAGGAACAGGGCGATCCGATTCGCTGACGACGGAACTCCGGAGATTCCAGAGTCAGCGGTTGTCATGTCAGTCAGGGCAGCGACCATTGGGTCTGACAATGAAGACGAATTGGCCATTGAAATCGCAGGTAGTACTGGCACCACGGGCAGCGCCAGCACCGACACTGAGGGAAGTCCGAGGGTAGTGCGGGTGGGACCGCCGAGTATGGTGGCAACTGACTCGACTGTGAGTGAGTCGGTGGTCATGACTGATATCAAATCTGAGATCTCGGCTGTCAGCGATGATTATGATTCCACCGGCACTGGCACCACGGAATCCCAGACATCCGGCGCCCCGACCACAACCACCACCACGGTCGACGATGATGACACCGACGAGTCTACCGAATGGACCGAGGTCGACCTACATCCGGTCGACCCCACCCACTCGCCCTGCCCGCCCCCCGCGCGCCGTCTGGTGTCGGACCCGTCAGCCGTGGGCCTTCGAGCTTTATTGATGGACGACACTCGCCGAGCATCATCCATTGAACGACGGTCGACGTATTGTAAGATAGCAGTAGCGGCCAGCCTGGCGTGTATAGCCGTCGCGTGGTCCATCATGGTCACCCGGGAGGTCTACGACCAGCTATCGACCACCGCCCACACTGTCTGGGCCGACACACGCTACATGGAAATGGAGATAGCCCAAGGCATTGGGGCCCTCAACTCACTGACGGACCACGCGTGGACGTTCGCCCGGGAGGGCGGCATCGAGCACTTCACCGCCTACCAGACCGAGCTGGCTGACCACCGCTGGGGGCAGTCGGGGGATTTCATGTTCCTTGAGTACCCCTCCATCATGGGGCCGTACAGCGACTTCCTGACCGCCGTGGCTGCACAGACTCAGCTAGATGCGATATCGCTGCGGCTTTCGGTGGGGTTGTTGGGCTATCACGATGATATTTCGTGTCCAACAAGTGAGGTGGTTTACAACTACACAGCGGAGACGTCGCACGATCACGACGCTGCCACGTACGCCACAACGCGCGCCACGGGCTACTACTCCACACCAGCATACGATGATGGGCTGACCGAGGCCGAGCGGCGGATGATCGCAGCCAACGTCATCGTTGATGGGAAGTATTGGGAAGCAAAGGAAGGCGAACGGGCTGCCACCGTTAACGCCATCGAGATACTACAGGCGAACGCGGGCGCGGAAAACGCGGCGCTTCTCGGCGACCTGAGCGTGACCCGAAACTGCATTTATGCGGCGGCGTCGGTGGTGTTTATAGCCAACATCGTCATTCGCATCGCTATGTGCTGCATGACGACCCTCAACGCCAAGGCTGCGGTCATCGAGGCCCGGCTATCCTCCACGCACGCAGCCCTAGCCTCACCCACCCCGGTCCCCGTGTGTCAGACATCATTCACAGACATCACCCAACCCAACCAAAGTTCAGGCGCCGCACGGGTGTTGGGGACGGCACGGCAGACCCTCGGGGCCCTCCGGCGGAACGCGGCGGGTCGCCTGGTGGCGTTTATCGTCTGTGGGGCCATGCTGGACATGTTGGTGATCATCCTTCTTGGCCTAGCCACTTCTCTAACCTACTTCACCACGGAATACGATGATTTATATGATGTACAGGTCGACACCCACGGCGTCAGGGCCCAGATGGCGACCTCTATGGACCGCTGCCTTCAACACGCGAGGAGGTTCGCTCTGACTGGGAGCCCGGAGATAGGGGCGGCATTGAACAACGAGCTGTTCAACGGTCAGTACATGGGGGCTATCAACGCATCGTTGGAGCACTTCAAGGCTCATGATACAGACGGTATCGACGAATTGCTGAACCTCACCACCCTCGCATACGCTGCCCGCGCTGCTATCGTCGATACGATCGCAATCAGCGCGACACTCACACTGTGGGCCGAGGACATCGTGGAGCCCATCCTACCGGCCATCGACGGCTGGACCTGGAATATTGGCGCCGAACCGACCTTCCTTCACGACAGAGCTTTATATCCAGAGAGGACTGTTTATAATACGACTGACTCTGACTCGAATTTATCAGCCGTCGAACAACGGGCTATAGCGCGTGCGATCGTCTTTGACCGGCGCTTTGAGGCCCTCGTTTCCTTCATGACGGAGATCCTTGACACCCTCTATACCCAGCTGGGATTGATGGTGGACACGCTCGTGGCCCCCACAGACTCGCTGTTCCGACACTACATGATCGCCTCATGGGCATGTCTTGCCATCATGCCTCTCATAGCCCTCGTGGTGGTGTTCTCCGGGACGCGACTCGTCTCATCTCGCCGCCCTGCCTCAGTGCCGTCCACACTGACGTGCACACCTCGGAGTGTGGGGGGGGCTGGGGGCCAGGGGAGGCCCCGCGCGTCGCCCTACCTTGCCAAGTGTCGCCGAAACCTGTTCTACGTCTCCTTCTCCTTCGCGGTCCCCACCACGATCGTTCTTGTCCTCGTCTTCCTCTCGTCCAACACTTTCCGATACCTTGCCGCAGCGTCCGGGATACACACTGATGCCGTGCTCTCCATCGGCACGGGACTGGCCATCGCCATGTCTCCGTCCCGTGGCACGCTCCATTACACCCAAATGGTCCGTCTCAGGCAATCGTCCATCGCTCACTTCTCCACGGTGACTGACGGCTCAGCTATCCACTCCCAGGTGTACTCCGCCTACCTCCTAACCTTCTCTGACCGGTACCGCCTCCCAGTCTTCGGTGAGTTCCACGCGACGTTGCTGGAGCTCCACGCAAGGCAGATACCGGCCATGATACAGCTCAACCCCGCAGCTAACCAGGGATGCGGCCCCGTGAACGGTACGAACAACGCGGGCCTGGAGACCCTCATCGACATGGACGAGCGCTTCCGGCAGGTGACCGACGCGGCGTTCGCGCGCGTCTACGACATCTTCAATACTGTCCACATCCTCTCCGTGTGCATCGGAGCCGTCCTCGCCCTCGGCATGCTCGTCTTCCTCGGAGCGTCGTATCGCGCGCTGTACCACAAGGTGTTCGTATCTCTGGCACGGCAGGAGATGATGGTGTGGTCCTTGATGAGGATGGTCCCGCGCGATCAGATAGACAACAACTCCCCACTGGCACGCCATTTGAACAAGCTGTGAGGGCTGCGCAGCTTAGGCCGCAAGCTCGGTTTCATATGTAATAATTCTCTTGTAACAACCATACAGGCTATAAATCATTTCTGAAAACACAAATTGACTCGCACCGGCTACCCGGCGCCTCTACAACCACCACGATGGATGAAAAAAAGACACAGTTGGACATGAACATCTTCATTCGGGGCTTTATCTTCAGAGCCATCGACATGCCCCAGACTCGCTTCTTTTACACCCAATGTCTTGGGTTTCTCGAGACATACACCTGCAACGTGAAGCCCACGTTGCAAATAGCCGTGTTCATGCCGCCACAGCGCGGTCTGCGGCCCACAGAGAACCACCCGCTCTCCGTCTCCCTTCGTTTTGAGGCCAACGGCCGCGACGCCGTTGAGGGGAACCACGTGTCCGTCAGCCCGTACCAAGCGGGCGACAATTCGCTCCTTGTGTGCTTCGTGTCGGACATCAAGCTCACAATGAGTCGCATCCGGGAGGCCGGTGGGACCATCGTCACCGAGATTATTGACGAATTCAACGCTCGCACTGCTGTCGTCCTCGACCCCAACGGCTACCGAGTGCGGCTTCAGCAGCTTCCGACGTCTCTACTGTGCTCTACACCAGCGCAGCGGGCGATGATCCCCGACACCGACTGCCGCATTGCCGTGCTTCAAGCTCCGTGCCTTTCTGGTGACGTCGCCGCGAGGTGGTACGATCAAGTCTTCAGCGTGATCGTTCCGCCCGAGAAGAAGATGCCGTTCAAGGACAAGGGCGCGATGCCTGATCACAGCGCTGTCCGGCCTTATAATGGCCGTCGCGGCCTTCACACTGTGGACAGGGAAAGCTTCCTCCAGCTCCGTTGCTCTTACCATTTCATCGCGGCGGGCGACCGCACGATGTATCCAGCCATGTGTCTCTGTGACAGCGTCAGGCAGCAGACGGAGCTCAAGACGACATGTCTTAGAGGTGTATCGATCCATGTGCCCAACCTGGACGAATTCTGGCCGAGTCTGAGTCAACAAGACGTGGTAGCGATCGTTGCGGATCCCCACGATAAGCCAGGGGTGGGAAGGGTTGGGTATATCAGAGACCCGGCCGGCCTCCTGCTGGAACTCTCGGCTGATGCCCGCACTGTGCGATCAGGGACCGATCCTAGGGTCCCTGTCCGTGCTCACCCAGGAAAGGGCGGTGATACGGCGCATTCCGTGCTGGGGACAACTAGCATTTCGTGGACGACGATGATTGGGACGCGACAAGCCCGGGAGCACCGGAGAAGAGAAGATGCGGACCTGGGGGACGGAGGGACGGCCGATAAGGATGTCACGATGGGTACTGCCCTGATGAACGTTCGATTTGGGGATTCTGAAACATGAATGCCGGAAAACACTGCCGGAATATGATAAACTGCTTGCTGCGTGGTTTATGCTTGATATCTGCTCGTTACGCCAAACTGCGGCGACCAGCGCTGATCAGGCCATGTCCGTAATGCCTCTCTCTCTTTGTTTCTGACGTCTCACCTTTCTTTAGTTCTAGCCTCAGGTGGAGGCCCATCACTGAAGCTTACCACCCGGATATACCTGTTGAACGATGTGACTCCACTCCTGACCGCCCGACCGCCGCGCCCTAAATCCTAGATTGCCCACCGATGCGATAGCTCCTACGGCTATTAACGCAGCGCCCACCACCCACCAGGCCCCCGCCAGACTCCCGCCAAACACGACGACAGCGACGGCTATCCCTGCGGGTTGCCTGAGTATCAACGCCAGGTGTATCGGGCCGTGTGGTGCCACAGCTGGCATGGTCCACGCCTTCACTACGGCCAGACCGAGCGCTATGGCCATGGCTTGGGCCGCTTCCGGTGCCCAGACATGATGTACCGCGGCCCAACTCTCTCCTGTGAGCACTGACTGTGAAATAGCAATAGGGATGGCCACAACTGATGTTAACAATGTCTGTTCGACGAAAGGGGCGGGGGTGAGTGTGGGACGGGCGACTGAAGCTAAGGAGGCGCACAACACGCTGAACATGCAGAAAAAATCGCCCGGGAGCCTGCCGAGGGAGGCATCTATTGATAGGATGACAGTCGCACCACAGAGCGCTACAAGGGCGGCGGCGCGTTGGTACATTCGAAGCTTGTCGCGTACAGACAAGCTGCCGATGACACGAACGAGTACTATGGCCCCACAATCAAGCGCGATGATGCTGCCCAGCGACGTGCGGCGGTGGGCGGCGAGCTGCAGGACGGTGGCCTCAACGTCCATCATTGCCACCACAATATAGCCCCACCAGTGGTTGTAGGACGTGAACGGACGCGTAAAGGCTAGCCAGGGTACGATCATACCGACAACACACACATGTATCAAGGTCGCTTGAAGAGACGGAAACACGGGGCCAAAACTAGCAAGACGTTGGTAAGCGGACGAGATCACGACCTGATTAGCGGCCAACGGGATGCCAAGCATGAATAAGATCGTTGTCCGAAGCCATACGGGGATGTAGACAAGCTTGAGGACCCCTATCACAAACCGTCGCATAGTTCAATCGTAAAAAGAAAAGTACCAATAGGGGGTGCTCTGGTGTACGATAAATCACGTCAAAGCCATTTAACGGGGGTAAAATCATTCTATCAAAACATTATAAAACAAAAATCTAATTGGTCGTGCGGGTGACCTTGTGCCACGCCCAGACCCGCCCCTCATAGGCCACCAGAGCCGTAATGATCACAGCGAAGTAGAGCCCCATGGTACCAGCTGCCCGGGCGGGTCCGGCCTTGTCCGGGGAGCAGATTACGTTGACAAAGCCCGTAGCAAAGTTGCCAATCATGAAGGCCAGTAGCTGGTGCCGTCCAATGAGTCCTGTGAGTGTGCGACGGGGTCTCCCCCCAGTAGCGTCGGCGATCATGTTGGCGGCCGTCTGGAACAACATGACGCTGACGGACAGAAGAACATAAGATGGGGAGTTGAGCTGCCTTGATGGGGGCGCAAGAGCGGCCGCCGCGACAATAAAGATGGCTGCCGCAGCCATTCCCCGTCGCGCGACGGCCGGGTACTCGTTCTGCGGTGTGGACCGGAGCTGACCGATTTGCTGAGCGATGATAAGGAGGGGCAGGCCGCCAATGAGCATGAGGAATGACTCGGCGTTATCGGCAACGGGATTGGTGCGCGGGCGGTTGAATACGGTGTTGGCGATGTTGGTTTCTTGGATGAGGTACTCGTACACGGTGAGCACGGCAAATGAGCCAACGACAAGGACACTGTGGGGCACGCGACTGGGGATAAGGGCCCGCAGCGTCATGATGGCTGCGATCACAAGGAAGAAGTTGGAGTGTTGCCCATATTCGGTGAGGGGCTGGTAGTAGCCCAGGCCGACGACAATCCACAGCCGGAACAGGCCGAGAGCGATAAGCTTAACGTTAGCTCGCATTGTCGCGACGATACCCTTGATGTAGCTCGGGGCGGGGCGGTACACGATGCCGTTGCTGCAAATGAAGAGCCCGACGCCGAGATCCATCACGCTGAAGCCCCCAAAGCACTCCGTCTTGTGATGGATCATGGCAAAGAGGCCGTAGTCCGCCGCAGTGATGTATACGAGGGTCGCTACCATGAGTTGGACGCGGAACGACGTGATCCAATGGGGTCGCTTGACGGGGGTGTGGGGGAGTGCTGTAGGCTGTTTGAGCCTGCGGATGGCGCAAAGAACAATCGTACAGACTGCAATAGCCGTGAGTGTGATGGGTAGGCTCTCTACAAAGGCGAATATCGTCGGGAAGACAAATACGAGGATGATTTCAAAAAAGATATCGACTGGAACGTTGGGGTAGGTGAAAGAGGTGTAGATGTTGTGCGCAAGCGGGTACAGCAGATGTGCGTACGGGAATACCCCGTTGACCAGCAGATCCCCCGCCATACGCGCGTGTGTGTGAATTCTATGACCTGGATAACTATGGAAGCTGGGCACAACATCACACACAGGCCACACCGCAGCACGAAACTACCAATTTACCTAACACACTACACCTGAATGTCATCGTCCGTCGGGATGTCCATCACGGGCGTCTCGTTGTCCACATATATGCTCTCACCCGCGGGGGTCATCGTTCCGGACACGGTGGGGCTGGCCGTAGACGGCGCGTCCACGAGTTGGTCGGTCTGGGCGGCGTCGCGGGCGTTCTCCTCGTCGATGGACGTCTGGGCGACCTTGATGAAGACGTCCTCGAGGGACGACAGTTCGATGGTCAGGTCCGACACGAGCTCCTGCAGCGCCGAGCCCTCAAACAGCTTGATCACCGGAGCCAGAGAGTCGATGTGCTCCTTGGGCAGGGCGAGCACGATGTTGGCACCGTCAACGCGGGCAAGCTCGACCTGGGGCACAACGGCCTGGACGGCGGCGAGAACCGCCTTGGGCTCGACTCCATCGCGGAGGACGGACGTCAGGGTGTACCCGGCACCAAAGCGGGACTTGAGGCGGATGGACGTGCCGATGCAGCGGTTGCGGCCGAACGCCATGATGGCGATGCGGTCCCCGAGGACGTCGGCCTCCTCCATCGAGTGTGTGGTGAGCACGATGGCCGACTTCTCCTTCTGGCGCATGATGATCTCCCAAACGGAGGACCGGACGACGGGGTCCAGGCCCGTGGTCGG
>PPCM01000707.1_pt1 | contig 22896 bp, 21 predicted proteins | sample 1555541 | NCBI WGS metagenome assembly PPCM01 (sample SAMN05284479, study PRJNA326546) | Marine sediment metagenome, whole genome shotgun sequencing project. | isolation source: marine sediment | place: Germany: Wadden Sea | collected 2012-09-05 | reverse complement strand
TCTTGGTTTGATCCAAGAGAGAAGAGTTTGATTTTGTGTCCGTCTAAAATCGCCATCTTCGATCCTCCTAAAATTTATACACATACATTTTACATCAACGTAACCTATATATAAAGGTCGAGAGTAAAAAAAAACGCTAACTTTCGTCAGCGCGTTCACTACTCTGTTTGATTATAAACTTCAATTACTTTGTTCTCAATCATTTTACGAGTTTCTTGATTGATAGGATGTGCTATGTCTTTGTATTCACCAGATGAGCGCTTGCGGCTTGGCATTGCAACGAACAGACCATTGTCGCCCTCGATAACACGTAATTCATGCACTACAAAGCAATCGTCGATTGTAATCGCAGCAATAGCTTTAAGCCTATTTTGGCCGTCTACTTTGATCAATCTAACGTCTGTAATATTCATAATTCCCTCCCTCTACTAAAGTAATTGGTTTAATTGATTATAGCAAACTATGAAAACATTTACAAGTTTAGCGCAACTTGGTGTGTATCCAATTAATCGCATAACTGTCTAATTCTTTAGCATTTCGCTCTAGTTCTTCTTCACTCTCATATAGATTATAGAACACTGAACCGGAGCCTGTCATCATAAAACCCTTGTTTATATTTTTTATTTTCTTTCTAATTTCAAAGCATTTTTTCGACACTTTTACTGTAACATTTTCTAAGTCATTCAACTTTGAAAGGTTTATCTTATTGATGTCATTTTCTCTCATTGCACTAAAAAGCTCTTCAGATGATTTATATTTCATCTTTTCTGGTGAAGTGTTTATAAACACTTCTTTTGTACTTACGTGTTCATCTGGTACCACTAAAATTAGGTCCGCTGAAACATTTTTGATAAACTGAATTTTTTCACCAATCCCTCCAACTACAGCTGGTTTGTTATAAACACACATCGGAACGTCTGCACCTAATTGAACTCCAATCTCAGCAAGTTCATTCAAACTCAGTCCTAGTTGATACAGTCTGTTTACTCCTCTTAATGTAGCTGCTGCGTCCGCACTTCCGCCACCTAGTCCTGCACCGATAGGAATGTGCTTTACTAGAGTAACTCTAACTCCAGGGATATCATATTTTTTTCTCATTAGTTTAAGTGTTTTTAATATAATGTCATCAGAAAAATCGGACCCTATTAGTTGGTCTTGTTCTGCTTTTTCAAATCTTAACTCGTCATGTAATTCAATTGGATGAGTTACCATATTTAATGTATGGTATCCATCTTCTCTTCTTTCTACTACATTTAAAAATAGATTTACTTTCGCGTATGCTTTTTCTATCATTGATCTCACCACAATAATTTTAACATATGTATTTATGTTTCACGTGAAACATATTTATTTTTAAAAAATAACCTTTTCATGTTTTCAAGTGAACAGTTTCAATGTATAATACTGTTAAGTACTTTTAATCTAGTCCAGAGAGGCTAACAAGGGAATAATACGGATCAGCAATCATAGCGCAAAGTATGCCCTTTTAGTCTAAGACTAGGAGGCTTTTTATTTTATAGAATATGGGAGGAATAAAAATGTTAGTCTTAGATGTACAACAAAAACCTGAAAATGTAGGTAGATGGGCACTGTTGAGTTTCCAACACGTGTTCGCAATGTTCGGAGCTACAGTGCTAGTTCCAATCTTAACAGGGTTATCAATCTCTGTTGCATTAGTAGCAAGTGGTGTAGGGACATTAATCTACATCGCAGCAACAAAGGCGAAAGTTCCGGTATACTTAGGTTCATCGTTCGCATATATAACAGCAATCTCGATTGCTTCACAAAGTTTCGGTTATGAATCAGCATTCGTTGGTTTAATGGTAGTAGGGATTATTTATGTAATCGTAGCTGTCATCATCAAATTTGTTGGTAAAGCGTGGTTAGATAGATTATTACCACCAGTAGTAATTGGACCAATGATCGCAGTTATCGGTATCGGTTTAGCGCCAGTAGCAATTGGTCAAGCTGGTATGAACGCAAATCATGCAGCATTAGGTTTCTTAGCTGAAAACCCATTAAACGCAGTAGTAGCGGCAATCACATTTATCGCAACTGCATTAATCGCAACAATGGCAAAAGGGTTCTTCAAAATCGTACCTATCTTGGGTGGGATTGTAATTGGATACCTTGCAGCATTAGTGTTTGGTCTTGTAGACTTCACTCCATTGACTGGAGCTGCGTTCTTCCAATTTCCTGATTTCCAATTCATTGGAACTTATGCATTGGACTGGAGAGCTGTAGCAATGTTCGCACCAATCGCATTCGTAACAATCGCAGAACACATTGGTGATCACAAAGTATTAGGGTCAATCACAGATAGAGACTTTATTAACGATCCTGGTTTAGATAGAACATTAATCGGTGATGGTGTAGCAACATTCGTATCTGCATGTCTAGGTGGTCCTGCAAATACTACATATGGAGAAAACACTGGAGTAATCGGTATGACGAAAGTTGCATCAGTTTATGTAACTGGTGGAGCAGCGGTTATCGCTATTATCCTAGGATTCATTGGTAAATTCACAGGATTCATTCAAACTATTCCACTTCCAGTAATTGGTGGTATCTCAATTCTATTATTTGGATTAATCGCAGGTAATGGTTTAAAAGTAATGATTCAATCTAAAGTTGACTTAACTCAAACTAGAAACATTGTAGTTGTTGCTTCAATGTTAGTAATCGGTTTAGGTGGAGCTTCATTCAGTTTAAATGATGCAGTATCATTAACTGGTATGTCTCTAGCAGCATTAGTAGGTATCTTACTAAATTTAGTATTACCTAAAGAAGATTCAAAAGCGTAAACAAGATAAATGAAAACTCGGTTTTTAACCGAGTTTTTTTATTTCTTTACTCAAGGCTGCAAACTGGTGTATATCTAAACTCTCACCTCTAGCAGTTTCTTTTATTTCTAAACGTACCAGCAATTCCTTTAACACATCTTTTGGAACACCTAATTCACTGTTCAGATTATTTACTAAAGTCTTTCTTCTTTGTGCAAACGAACTCTTTACTACTCTAAAAAAAAACTTTTCATCTTCTACATCTACTCGTGGTTGGTCTAAAACATCCAATACGATAACACTACTATCCACATTTGGTTTTGGAATAAACACTTCTCTTGAAACATTAAATGCAATTTTTGGTGTTGTACGATATTGAATTGCAACACTTAGTGCGTTGTAATCTTTTGTGTTTGGATTTCCCTCTAAACGTAGCGCAACTTCTTTTTGCATCATAACTACAATTTTTTTAATATTTAAATCAGATTCTAACAGTTTAAACAGAATCGGTGTTGTTATATAGTATGGCAGATTTGCCACTACTGTAATTTCTTCTTTGATGTCGATATCCTGTTTTAGAACATCTCCATGTACCAGTTCAAAGTTTTCGTTATCCCCTAATCGATCTTTTAGGACTTGTACCATATCGTCATCAATTTCATACGCCCTTACATTCCCTGCAGCATCAATAAGCATTTCTGTTAAAGAACCTAAACCAGGACCAATCTCAACTACATAGGAGTTTTTATCGATATCTGCAGCATCAACTATTTTAGAAAGAATGTTTTGGTCAATTAAGAAGTTTTGTCCAAACTTCTTTTTTGCACTTAGACCATATTCAGTTAATATTTGTTTTGTTGTTTTATAATTTCCTATCATGATATTCATCTACCAATCTTTTAATCTTTTCTAATTTTATATCAAACATGTTTAACTTTTTAAAAAACGTTTTGGCATTCGCCTTACCGATGTGTAACTCATTGCACACATACTCTCTTAACTCACTAGAATCCTTTTTTCCAGAAAAGCCTAGTTCAAATAAGTCCTCTTTTGTAATTGATCCCTTTTGAGTTGGAACGTAGATGTTCTTCAACGCTTGATTCAAGTCCTCTACACTCATGTGTTCAATCCCTACTTTGCGTTTGTTTTTGGAGATTGCGACCCTCCTCGGAACAAATATATGTTCAACTTTAACTTCTTGTTCAATCATTTTTCGTATTTTTTCTCCTGGCCCATCTGGATCTAGTAGTAAAATAACTCGGTTTTTTTTAGACAATTCTTTCAACTCTCGCAAGAAAGTTATGGAAACTGACGTACCATTCGTAATTAAAACATTCGCATCTGGGATGAGTTGTTTTAGTTTTGTAACATCATTTTTACCTTCAACAACAAATACAACCCCTTGATATGTTTCACGTGAAACATTATTCACTGGCAATAATCTCCATCATTCCTGGGATATCAATTTTTTGAGGACATTTTGGTAAACACTCTCCACACGCAGTACATTGATCAGCAAATGCATCTTTACTCTTTAATGTACCTAATAACCATTTTGCGCCACCATCGTTTCCATACATCGCAACATCATTTTGATAACGTAAGTTTCTCGGGATGTTTACACCAAATGAGCATGGCATACAATAGTTACAACTAGTACAGAGGTTTGCCTGTCTTGCTCGGATCTCTTCACTTATATTACTAATAAAATTATTTTCTACATCGGATAAGGTTTTAAAGTCATTAAAAGTATTAAGATTATCTTCAACTTGTTCCAATGTTGACATTCCTGATAACACAGTTAAGATTCCTTTTTGAGATCCAATCCACCTAAATGCCCAACTAGCAATCGAAGCGTCTTTATCCTGCTCTTGAAACTCATCGTTGATTTCCTCGTTGAATCCAGCTAATTTACCACCTTTTACAGGTTCCATAATAACAGCAGGGATATTTTTGGAGTTTAAAAGTTCTAACCCCTTCATTCCTTGTTGATGGTCTTTGTCCATATAATTTAATTGGATTTGAACAAAATCCCAATCATAATGATTTACAATAGTTTCAAACGCATCATAATCATCATGGAACGAAAATCCTATGTATTTAATTTTTTCTTCATCACGTAGTTGTTCCAACACTTCAATTACATTTAAATTAATTAACATCTCATATCGTTCTTTACTCATTGCATGAACTAAATAAAAATCAACATAATCTGTTTGTAAGTTTGTCAATTGCTTGTTGAAGTATTCAAGTACTTCATCTTGAGTTTTACACAACCAAATAGGAAGTTTTGTAGCTAAGGTAAAACTAGAACGTTCCTTTTGTTTTAAATACTCGCCCATAAATGCTTCTGACTTATGATCGTGGTAAAACCAAGCGGTATCATAATATGTTACACCATTAGCGTATGCTAAATCTAACATTTTGTAAGACAACTCTTTATCAATCTCTCCGTCAATTGTAGGAAATCTCATACCACCAAATCCTAATAAAGAAACTTCTAAATCATCAAACTTTGTTTTTTTCATATAAAAACCTCCACTTTGTTTCTACTGTAATAACAGCTATAAATACAAATAATCCACCAATTACCATTTGAAATGTAACGGGTTCTCCAATCATCATTACAGATGCAGCGGAAGCAAACACTGCTTCTGTTGAAACTATAATGCTGGACTTGGTTGGAGTTGAATACCTATGTGTATATGTTTGAATTGTAAATCCAAACGCAGTATTTAGCACACCCATAAAAATCAATGGCCACCAATCAATTACTGATGTTTCACGTGGAACATCTTCTAGCAATATCGCAAGTCCTAGACTCAGAACAGCTGCGATAAAAAACTGTACCAATGTAAAAGCGATTGGATCCGTTGACTCTTTCTTCGCAATATGTGAAGAGAAGACAATATGTGTCGCCACCATAAGTGCACACCCAAATGTTAACACATCTCCACGGTTTAGTCCTCCTCCTATAGAGGAATCATATGTTAGTACCAATCCACCAAATAAAGCAATAAATGCACCGATAAATGCAAATTTATCTGGCTTTTTCTTATATACCATCCATGTTAAGAAAGGAACTAGTATTACCATCATCTGTGTAATAAACGCATTTTTACTAGGAACTGTGTACATAATTCCGTAAGTTTGAAAAACAAACCCCAAGAATAATAACACCCCGCCAACAAGTCCATATCTTATATGCTTTTTATCAATTCGCTTCAGGTTCTTTCTAAAAAGAATCGCTAACAAAATACTCGCAATTACAAATCGTCCTGAAAGAATCGTAAATGTTTGAAACCCTGTGTTTACTGCGATTTTAGTTGCTGGAAACCCAACACCCCAAATAAAAGCGGTAAACAGTAATAATAACTCAAATCGTAAACTCTTTTTCATATTAACCTCACATCATGTAATTATACTACATAAAAAGGAAATCCCTTCAAAGGATTTCCATAATTATCAATTATCTATACTACTATTTTGTTAATGATTGTGCAGCAGTTACGATTGCAGTTTTGTAAACATCTTCAGAGTTACATCCTCTTGATAAATCATTTACTGGTGCATTTAATCCTGCTAAGAATGGACCTACTGCTTCAAATCCACCTAATCTTTGCGCAATCTTATATCCGATATTTCCTGAGTTTAAATCAGGGAAAATGAATACATTTGCATTTCCAGCAACTGTAGAACCTGGGAATTTAGATTTACCTACTGATTCAACGAATGCCGCATCAAACTGCATCTCGCCATCAATTGCTAATTGAGGTGCAGCTTCTTTTGCTAATCTAGTTGCTTCTCTAACTTTTTGTGTTTCCTCAGTATCTGCAGAACCATTTGTAGAGAATGACAACATTGCGATTTTTGGATCAATGTCATATGCTGGTGCTATTAAACCACACTCTTCAGCAAACTCTGCCAAATCACTTGCAGTTGGATTCGGATTGATTGCACAGTCAGCCATGATGTATTTTTCATCTTCTCTAACCATTACGAAGTATCCAAATGTTTTTGTTAATCTCGGTTTTGTTTTGATAATTTGTAATGCAGGTCTTACAGTATCCGCAGTAGAATGAGTTGCTCCTGAAACTAATCCGTCTGCTAACCCCAAATAAACTAACATCGTTCCAAAATAATTTGGTGTAGCTAATAACTCTCTACATTTTTCTTCTGTCCATTTTCCATTACGTCTTTCAACTAATGCGGTAACCATCTCTTCAAATTTTGGATATTCGGTAGGATTAATCACTTCTAATCCTGCATCGAAATCCTCTGGTTTACCTATTAAAACAGGTTTTAATAAACCTTCTTCAGCCAATCTTTTTGCAGCTGATAATACTCTTTCGTCATACGCTTCTGGTAAAACAACTCTTAAGTCCTTACCATCAATTTTTTTCTTTAATACGTCAAATAAATTCGCCATAATGTTCCTCCTATGTTAACAACAATTTATTATAACAATTTTCTTAGAAAACTCAATCACAAAAAAAATAAAAAAGCGCAATCGCGCTTTATAATTCAAATACTCTTGATCGGTCTATATATGCACCAATCTCTTTCACGATCATTCCAATCAGAACTCCAGTAACAATAGACACAGGTAACATCATAACGCCTTGTACAATAATTCCCCCAAGTGAATACAATTCTCCTCCAAAGGATATTTGCCAACTCATATACATTTGTCCTAATAAGTGGAATAAACTTCCTACGACGCTAATTAGAACTGTATGCCTCGTTTTAAAAAACTTTATCAAAGGCCACATCGCCAAGAAACTTAAAACTGATCCAGTATACCCTACTGCAAATGTAGACAATGCTCCCAAAATTAAAGAAACCAACAACGACTTCAGTGTCACCATTAGGAACGAGTCCCTAACATTAAAATTGTACAGTGAAATCATTACTACAATGTTCGCTAGTCCAAACTTCAAGTGAGGTATAAAGAATAGTCCTCCTGAACTTGCAATCAACATTGTATTGACTTGGGCTGAGATAAATCTATCGACAATTCCGAGCACAACCCCTAATGATGTGAGTACGGCCATGAAGACCATTTTTCTTGTATTTCTCATATTACACCTTCTAAAACTTTCGCCCCATTATTATATCATAATGTCACTAAATTTGATAAGATTAAATAAGAGGTGATTTATATGGAAAACTGTATTTTTTGTAAAATTATTGATGGTCAAATTCCATCACATAAAATCTATGAGGATGATTACGTTTACGCGTTTTTAGATATCAACCCTTCCACAAAAGGACACACGCTTGTTATTCCCAAAAAGCATGTCATTGACATTTATGACATGGATGAGGAAACGGCTGCTAAAACATTCCAGGCTATCCCGAAAATTACGAACGCAATTAAGAAGGCATTTAATCCTATTGGATTAAACATCGTGAACAACAATCAAAAACCACATCAAGTTGTATTTCATTATCACATCCATTTAATTCCGAGATACGAAGATGATTCATTCAGAATAAATTTCTTTAATATGGAACCTACAACTGAGGAATTGTTAAAAGTTAAAAATACAATAATTAAAAATCTGTAAAAGAATAAAACATAAAAAAAAGCCCTAATTGAAGGGCTTTTTACTATATTAGTTTGTTGATTCTTTTTCTACTAATTTAGTTAATGTACGAACCATTACACCTGTTGGTCCTTTATCAGTTGGTGAAGCTGTACCAGCGATATCTAAGTGAATCCATTTTGTTTTGTCTTCAATGAACTCTTGTAAGAATGCAGCTGCTCCACTTGCTCCTCCAGCTCTCACCCCAGCGTTGTTGATGTCAGCAACTTTGCCTTTGATCGCTTCTTTGAAGTGATTCCCAATTGGCATGTGCCACACAGGTTCATCACACTCAATTGAAACTTTTTCTAATTTGTGAATAAATGGTTTTGTGTTTGTAAATCCACCTGTGTAATATGTTCCTAAAGCAACAACACATGCTCCAGTTAATGTAGCTACATCGACGATTCTTTTTGCTCCCTCTTTTTGAGCAAACCACAATGCATCTGCTAGTGTTAATCTACCTTCTGCATCCGTTGAAAAAATCTCAATTGTTTTTCCATTTGCAGCTGTGATTACATCATCTGGTAAATACGCTTCTTTACCAATCATATTATCTGTAGCAGCAATGATTACCATAACATTTTCTTTTAACCCTAAAGCAGCGATTGCTTCAATTGCACCTAACACGGCAGCAGAACCACCCATGTCAGTTTTCATGTTTTTTGAGTTTGGTTTTAAGTTGTATCCACCTGTATCAAATGTTAATCCTTTACCAACTAAAGCAATAGGATCCTCCCACGTTTCTTTTCCTTGGTATTTCATGTAGATAAGTTTCGGTGGAATTAAAGAACCTTGATTAACCGCTAAATACGCAGTCATACCTAACTCTTCAATTTCTGGTTTATCAATAATTTGAACATCAATATTTAGACGTTCCCCCAAGGCGACTGCATAGTCTGCCATATGAACAGCATTCATATAGTTATGTGGTAAGTTTACTAATGTCTTCGCACTATTAGTAGCAGTACCCAATACATAACCCCTATTAAACGCCTCGTTTTGTTCTTTAGAACAATTATATTTAAGTGTTAATTCTGTTTTTTCTTTTTTGTCCGATTTTAGTTGGTCAAAAACATATTTATTTATCACAACCGTCTCAGCTAATAACTCCGCAATTAGTTCTATTTCCATTGAAGTGTTTTCAAATGTATCTAGTACAATTAAGTCATTTGCTTCAATTTCTTTTGCTAACGCTTTAAATGCTTTCCTTGCAGAATCTCTTGTTACATCTTTTGATTTACCCATACCAACAAATATAACTTTTTCAGCTCTTAAAGTATTTAAACCATGGATTACAGTTACCTTCCCTGGTTTTGCTTTAATGATTCCTTTTTTGATTGCTTTGGAAACGTAACCCTCTAAAGCTTGGTCCAACGCATCTAGTTTGTGGTCTTTTTCAAACACACCAACAACTAAGTTGTTTTTTACCGTCTGGTAATTTAAACGCTTAACTCTTGCAAACATAATACCCTCCTATTTAATAACATCACATTTCATATAAGGTCTTAATGCCTCCGGTACTATTATTGTACCATCTTTTTGTTGGTAATTTTCCATGATTGCCACAACCGTTCTACCGACCGCTAATCCTGATCCATTAAGAGTATGAACTAATTCAGGTTTTGCTTTTTCATTTCTTTTAAAACGAATATTAGCTCTTCTAGCCTGGTATTGTTCTGCATTAGAAATTGAGCCAATTTCTTTGTATGCATTGTAGCTAGGTAACCAAACTTCGATATCAAAAGTTTTTGCCATAGAAGCACCTAGGTCTCCTGTACACAATTCAACTACACGGTATGGTAACTCTAATAATTGAAGAACTTTTTCAGAATCTTTTAACATCTCATCTAACATAAGGTATCCTTCTTCTGGTTTAGCGATACGTATTAATTCTACTTTGTTAAATTGATGTTGACGGATAATTCCTCTTGTATCTCTACCAGCAGATCCCGCTTCTTTTCTAAAAGCTGTTGTGAAAGAAACGTATTTAATTGGTAAATCTGCTCCGTCTAATATTTCATTTCTATGAATGTTAATTGTTGGAACCTCTGCAGTAGGATTTAAGTAATACTCTTTATCTTCAATTTCAAGTTTAAATAAATCATCAGCGAATTTTGGTAATTGTCCTGTCGCATATAAACTGTCAGCATTTACTACATATGGTGGAATTACTTCTGTGTACCCGTGCTCGATTGCATGTAAATCCATCATAAACGCTTGTAGTGCTCTTTCTAACCTTGCACCTAACCCTTTATAAACTGTGAAGCGAGAACCTGTAATTTTTGCTCCTCTGTCAAAGTCTAAGATATCTAACTCCGTTGCTAGGTCCCAGTGTGGTTGTGGTTCAAAATCAAACGTCGTAGGTTCTAAGTATGTTTTGATTTGAACATTGTCATTTTCATCCATACCATGAATCGCATCTGGATGCGGTACATTTGGTGTGTTTAATAAAGCATCTGTGATTTTTGCATCTAGATCAGCAACTAATTCATCTAATTCTTTAATTTTTTGACCAATTGTTCCAACGCTTTTCATTACTTCACTTGCGTCTTTACCTTCGCGTTTGTATTGTCCAATTAATTTAGATGTTTCATTCCTTTTTGCTTTTAAAGCTTCTACCTCTGTTTTTGCACTACGAATTCTCGCATCCCATTCTAATACTTCTCTTAAGTAACTGAAGTCCTTATTACGCATGTTTAAGCGTTTAATAACATCTTCTACATCATCTCTGATTAATTTAATATCTAACATAATTTTGCCTCCCATTTTCCATAAATAAAAAAACGCCCTTATTTCTAAGGGCGCATAATTTTGCGCGGTACCACCTTAGTTCATAGTATCTACTATGCACTCTGTTATAACGGTAACTGCCGTAAACCAATACTATCAATTTCCTGGTTTCTCTCTAAGGTTGATTCTTTATACATCATTTGTTTTGCTTTCACCAACCGCAAACTCTCTTTACAAATAATAGCAAAAATACTTGTCCTCTTCTTCGATTTAGTTCATTCTATATCATTTTATTCGATATATCAAATAAAATCTAATGCAAAATAATTATTTTCCAGTAATATTCGTGAATACAAATATCTATTGTACACAGTTTGATTCGTAAACTCTATAAATTCATCTAAGTAGTCTGTTAAGAACTTCTCGTCCACTACAGTGAAGTTTTGATTTGTAGAATCATAATATCCCGCTTCACTAACCCACGATCTATTGTTAAATGCTACTACATTTTGCCCAGGTGCAAACACATCTGGAACGATATATTCATCTGCGTTTAAATCAAACATGTTGGATAATGTCGCTGGAACATTTGCAGGACCCATAGGTTCCGTGATTGTTTCATTCGTTGAACCATCCCAAATTGCGAACGGTATTCTATCAATGTTAAACCCTTCTCTACCATTTGAATATTGTCTGATAATATCATCTTCTAAATAATCAGGGTGTCCTGTTGAGGCTACAATTACAACTGTTCGATTAAAGTTACCAGACACCGATAATGTTTCAAATAAACGATCAATCGCTTGATCAACTACATTCGCATATGAATAATAATTTAATACATCCTCGGGTACATCTAATGTTATCTCTTCTGCATCAGAAGCATATGACATTGGTTTGGCTAATAAATCGCTAAACTTAATATGTGTATAAAAACGATCATACTCAAAGAACGTTGGAGCGGCCTCTGTCATCAAATCAAGTGCGTTTAATCTTGATTTTCCAAATGTAGCGCTATCTCCATATCGTTGATATCCTGTTTGTTTAATAAAATCAGTTTCAAATAAAAACTCGCTTTTTTGTGTTTCTATGTATGTTGTGAAATATCGAGAATTTCTAAACTGATTTCCTAGGGCATTTGGATAACTGTTTTGACCATAACTCAACAATGTATTTAACGAGTTACTTGCCTCATGCGTTCCTGTAATCATTTCAAAGTTCTGATTTAATGTTTTTTTATCAAAATAATTTACAAACTCCATCCCTGTTTTTGACAAACTCCAAAGTGTTGGCATTACATCTTTATTAACTGCCATATAGTCTAGTCCATCTATCTCAATAATAACAACATTGTAATTCTTGTAGTTATCCGAATAACTATTTAATCGGTCAGCTGGTTGGATAAATTTATACGTCTCTGAAACATAACTTTCTGTTTTAATATTATATTCGGCCTCGGGGAAAAAGTTTCGAATCAATCCAATGTTTGACCCTAATCTAGCAAACAACAACGTTCCCTCATCGTTATAATAAACGCGTTCGTAGTTGTTGATAGCTTCCACTCTATTGTTGTATTGATCTGCTTGTAAATACCAATTACCAACAAATACAGTAACAATAAACAAACTTACTAAAATCATATATTTAGGAACGGTATATTTTACTTTTATTGGTGTGAACCCAATAAACAACGGGACAAACATTACCAAGTATACTGCTTTAAAGTTTTCTAAAAAACGCTCAGCAAATACAGAGAAAATATTCAAACTGTGTCCTGTTTGAACAACACTTTCAAAGCCTAATACAGTGTACAAGAACGACATCATCACAAAGAATGTCATAACAAGTGTAATCACATACTTTTTTGCCACAGTAGGGATGATTCCAATTAGTACCATCACAAGTAGCGCTAATGTTAAATCAATAAAAAGTATATGAATGATATCAGGATCAAATAATACGCCATGGTTAAAATATCGATACATTATATCGATATACATAAATGATAAAAATACAACCAACATAAATAGTATTGGATGATTTTTTATTTTTTTCCTGTGTATCTCTCGTAAAAACGTCTCGCTAATAAATTTTGGCATATTTCCACCTCTAATTTATTCTACAGTTTAATTTTATCTAGAGCAATGAAAAAGAGGCTAAGCCTCTTAATTCATTTATTCATTTGTTGTTTCTGTTGCTTCTACAACTTCTATTTCTTCAGATTCTCCGTTTTTAGGAACAATCGCGATTGATGAAACTAAATGTCCATCATTTAATTTGATTAATCGTACACCTTGTGTTGCACGACCCAATCTTGAAATTTGATTTACTTCCATACGGATCATCATACCTTTGTCTGTTACAACCATTAAGTCATCAGAATCAGATACACTTCTTAAACTTTGAAGCATACCATTTTTTTCTGTTACATTAATTGTTTTAACCCCTTTACCACCTCTTGTTTGACGGCGGTAATCATCGAAGTGTGTACGTTTACCATATCCTAATTGTGTGACTGCTAAGATATCCGTACGTTCATCACTAATAACTGTTAATCCAATAACTTCTTCATGGTCTTCTAGTTTGATTCCTCTTACACCGGATGTAGCTCTTCCCATTTCTCTTGCATCAGATTCATGGAAACGAATCGCTTTACCGTTGTTTGCACCAATGATGATGTCACGGTCTCCATCTGTAATTCGCACTTTTAATAATTCATCGCCTTCACGTAAGTTGATTGCTTTTAGTCCGTTGGCTCTGATGTTTGCATACGCTCTGATGTCTGTACGTTTTACCATACCTTTTTTGGTAGCGAACACTAAGTAGTTTCCTTCTGTAAACTCATCAATTCGAAGTACAGTAGCTAACTCTTCCCCTTCACCAAACTGTAACACATTTACAAGTGGTAATCCTTTGGCAGTTCTACCACCTACAGGCGCTTGATATCCTTTCATGCGGTATACTTTACCAACATTTGTAAAGAAGGTAATCGTATCATGTGTTGATGTATATAAAAGGTGTTCTACAAAATCATCCTCGTATGTTTTTTGTCCCGTCAGACCTTTACCACCACGGTTTTGAGCTTTATACGTATCAGCGTTAATACGTTTAATATACCCTTTGTTTGTGATTGTGATGATTACATCTTCAACAGGAATTAAGTCTTCGTCTTCTATACTCAAACTATCTGTATAGTTAATTTCAGTACGTCTATCATCCCCGTAACGATCTTTCACTTCATTTAATTCTTCTTTTACAATCTCGTTTTGTTTTTCACGTGATTCTAAAATACTTCTTAAATATTCAATTGATTCTAATAAGTTATCTCTTTCGTTTTCTAGTTTATCTTTTTCTAAACCAGTTAAACGACGAAGACGCATATCTAAAATTGCTTTTGCTTGAATATCACTTAGACCAAAACGTTCAATTAATTTTTTTGTTGCTTCTGCATCATCTGATGCCGCTCTAATAATTTTAATGACTTCGTCGATATTATCTAATGCTTTTAATAAACCGTAAACGATGTGTAATCTACTTTCCGCTTTATTTAAGTCAAACTGTGTTCTTCTAACGATAACTTCAATTTGATGTTCAACGTAATGTGTTAACATTTCTTTTAGTGTTAGTTTTTTTGGTTGCCCTTTTACTAACGCAATCATGTTCATCCCAAATGAAGATTGTAATGGTGTGAACTTAAATAAATTGTTTAACATTACTTCTGCGTTAACATCTCTTCTTAGTTCGATAACAACTCGGATTTTACCTCTACTCGATTCATCGCGTAGATCTGTAATTCCATCTACTTTTTTCTCTTTGGCTAAATCTGCAATTTTCTCGATTAATTTTGTTTTATTTACTTGATATGGAATTTCTGTAACAATAATCGACTTTTTACCGTTTTTATGTTCTATTATTTCACATTTAGAACGCATTGTTACAGAACCTTTACCTGTCATATACGCACTGCGCATTCCACCAAGACCTAATAACTCTCCACCTGTTGGGAAATCTGGTCCTTTGATATAGTCTAACAATTCTTCCACTTCAATCTCTGGGTTATCGATTGTCGCAATAACACCGTCAATAACTTCTGATAAATTATGAGGTGGGATATTCGTTGCCATCCCAACAGCTATACCAGTTGCTCCATTGACAAGTAAGTTTGGATAACGAGCTGGTAATACAGCTGGTTCTTGTTCTGATCCATCGTAGTTATCGATGAAGTCAATTGTATTTTTATTGATATCTCGAAGCATCTCAATAGAAATTTTTGTCATTTTTGCTTCTGTATAACGCATTGCCGCAGCACCGTCACCATCGATTGAACCAAAGTTCCCGTGACCATTTACTAACATATATCTGTAACTAAAATCTTGTGCCATACGAACCATTGCATCATAGATAGAACTATCCCCATGAGGGTGATATTTCCCCATTACATCCCCAACAAGTCTTGCTGACTTCTTAAAGGCGTTACCTGGTTGCATATTTAATTCGCTCATACCGTATAAAATACGTCTATGAACTGGTTTTAATCCGTCTCTTACGTCTGGAAGTGCACGTGAAACAATTACACTCATCGCGTAGTTCAAGAACGAATTTTTCATCTCACTAGAGATGTTTATATCTTTTACTTTATCGTAATCGCTCATCATACCCTCCTAAACATCAACATTTGTTGCGTATTTTGCATTTTCATCAATGAAGTTTCTTCTAGGCTCTACTTCATCTCCCATTAACATACTAAACACTTGATCTGATTCGATTGCATCTTCAAGATTTACTTTTAATAATGTTCTTGATTCTGGGTCCATTGTTGTTTCCCATAATTGTTCCGCATTCATTTCTCCAAGACCTTTGTAACGTTGAATAACTGCTCTACCATCGTTTGATTCTAAGATTTCGTTTAGTTGATCATCTGTATATGCATACAGAACCTTTTTACCAAATGAAATTTTATAAAGTGGTGGCTGGGCAATATACACATACCCGTACTCAATTAATGGTCTTAAATAACGATAGAAGAATGTTAGAAGTAATGTTCTAATATGTTCTCCATCGGTATCGGCATCGGTCATGATAATAACTTTATGATATCTTGCGTTATCAATATTAAATTCCTCACCAATTCCCGTACCAAATGCTTGAATCATTGAAACAATTTCTTTATTTCCTAACACTTTGTCTAAACGCGCTTTTTCCACATTCAATACTTTACCTCTAAGCGGTAAGATTGCTTGAAACTCACTTTCTCTTCCTTGTTTTGCACTACCACCGGCAGAATCCCCTTCGACTATGTATATTTCAGACATCTCTGGGTTTTTACTTCTACAGTCTGCTAGTTTAGATGCAAACCCTAAAGAATCCAATGGGTTTTTTCTTCTTGTCGCTTCCCTTGCTTTTTTTGCAGCAAGTCTAGCACGAGAGGCAAGTAATGCTTTCTCGATGATTATTTTAGCAACATCAGGATTTTCCCCTAAAAATCTCTCCAGTCCACTTTGAGTGATTTGAGAAGAAATTTTACGTACTTCAGAATTTCCTAATTTTGTTTTTGTTTGTCCTTCAAATTGTGGATCTGGATGTTTACAAGAAATAATAGCTGTTAAACCTTCTCTTGTGTCTTCTCCTGTCAGTGATTCATCTTTTTTGAAGATGTTGGCAGTTTTACCATATCCGTTTAAAATACGAGTTAACGTTGTTCTAAACCCTTCTTCATGTGTTCCACCTTCATGCGTGTGGATGTTATTCGTAAATGAATATAGGCTTGTTGCGTATCCGTTGTGATATTGCATCGCAACTTCTACAACAATTCCATCTAATTCACCTTCAAATGTAATAACTTCAGGATGAAGTGTTTCTTTTCCTTCATTTAAGAATGAAACATACTCTTCAATCCCACCTTCATACATATAACTTATTTCACTTATTTCTTCTGTTCTTGTATCTTTTAAATTAATGCGTAATCCTTTGTTTAAGAACGCTAATTGTTGAATACGCGAGCGAAGTACCTCATACTCATAAACAGTTGTCTCCGTGAAAATTTGAGAGTCTGCAGCAAATCTAGTAGTCGTTCCGGTGCGTTCTGTTTCTCCAATTACTTTTAAATCATACTTTGGAGCTCCTCTTTCGTACTCTTGACGATGGATTTGACCGTTTTGATATACCGTTACTTCATACCAACTTGATAAACCATTACAAACAGATGCCCCTACACCATGTAAACCACCTGAAACCTTATAGGAGTCTCCATCAAATTTACCACCAGCATGTAGTGTTGTTAAAATTGTTTCTACAGCGGGACGTCCACTCTTCGGATGAATCCCTGTCGGAATCCCACGACCATTATCGATAACTTTGATAATATTGTCTTTTTCAATTTCAATAGTTACTTCATCACAAAAACCACCCATTGCTTCATCGATTGAGTTATCAACGATTTCCCAAACTAAATGATGAAGTCCGCGTGGTCCTGTAGATCCAATATACATACCTGGTCTTTTTCTAACAGCTTCTAACCCTTCTAAGATTTGAATACTACTAGCATTATATTCGCTCATCTAAATCACTCCTTTTGAACTCTCCATTTTCAACATGGAAAACTCTAGCGTTCTCGATTAATTCATCTTTAATCAAGTTTATATCTGTACTGGTTATAAACGTTTGAATATCTCTATCCAAATAACCAACCAAACTATTTAATCTTTTTTGATCTAATTCACTAAATACATCATCAAGTAATAAAATCGGGTAGACACCTAAAATGTCTTTAATAAAGTGAATCAATCCTAGTTTTAAACTTAAGACTGCTGTTCTCTGTTGACCTTGAGAACCAAATACACTCACATCTTGATCGTTAACCAAAATTACCAAGTCATCACGATGTGGACCAAGAGAAGTAGAACCAGTCACAATGTCATGTGTATACTTATTTTTCATTTCGGCAGATAACAACTGTTTATGTTTTGTCTTATAGACTACTTTGATTGTTTCTTTGTTGTTTGTTAATTCAGCGTGAATGTTATTAATATGTTTATTTAACGAATCAATAAAAACTTTTCTCGCTTGGATGATTCTATCAGCATACTCTAATAGCTGATCGGTTAACACATCTAAATAGGTTTTATCGGAATCAATCTCTAAATTTTTTAACAACTCATTACGTTGTTTTAAAATATTTTTATACACCAATAAGTCTTTTATGTAGATAGAACTAGTTTGTCCAAGTTCTACATCAATAAATTTTCTTTTAATGCTTGGTTCTCCCTTGATAATTTTTAAATCATCTGGAGAAAACATCACAACATTGATGCGACCAATATATTCACTAAGTTTTTTTTGTTCGTCATTGTTGATGACAACTTTCTTTTTTGTTTTTGTCATCGATATTCCAAACGTAGAGTTCATCTCTTGAATTGTTAATCTAGCCTCTACTTTACAAAAGTCACTTCCCGACTGAATAACCTCTTTTTCGGTATTCGTCTTATGTGACTTTGTAAAAGCAAGCAAATAAATAGACTCCAGTAAACTCGTTTTCCCTTGACCGTTGTTCCCAATAATAATATTCAAGTGATCAAATGTTAATTGCTGGGAATTGATACATCTGAAGTTTTTAACAGTTATAGAATTAATCTTCAACGATTACAAACACTCCAAAATCTTCAATTTCAATTGTGTCAGAAGGACGTAACTTTTTACCGCGTCTATTTTCTAATTCACCATTCACTTTGATTTCATATTCAGCTAAGAAGATTTTTGTTTCTCCTCCTGAATTTGTTATACTAGCAAATTTTAAAAATTGCCCTAGTGTTATATACTCTGTGTTAATTTTGATTTCTTTCATGATATTCACCCAAAACCCATATAAATTTATATAATATATAATATTATATATATATTATATCATATAGTAGTTAAAAAATCGTATAAAAAAGGCCTCTAAACGAGGCTTTTTTTGAGTAGTGTTTTTTGGTTTTTTTATCAAAATCGCTTAAAACGAAATTATTCAACTCTTACAGGTAATACCAACTGTAACATACCTTCATCCAACTCACCTTTTAAGATAAATGGTTTCACTACACCAGTGAAATAAAGTGTTACATCATTTGATTCAAACACTCGTAATGATTCAACAACATATTTAGAACTAAATGCGATATTAAACTCACCATCAGAAATAACTTCTGTTGGATCAATCTCTTCGATTACTTTTCCAATTTCAGAACTATGAGAAGTTATCTTAACTTTTCCATTTTTTTGTAACTTCATTTTTACAATACTATCTTTACTTGCTTGGTTTAAAAGAGAAGCTCTTTCAATAGCGTTTGTAAGTTCGTATTTGTTAAATGAAATTTCAACTGGAAACTCTGTTGGAATCAATTTAGACGTTTCAGGGAATCTACCTTCTAACAATCTAGATTGGAACATTAAGTTTTTGTGTTTGAAAATAACTTTATTATCAGCTAAGAATAATTCAACACTTTCTTCATTACCTAAAATTCTAGATAATTCTTCTAATGTTCTTCTTGGAATTACAATTTGCTTCGTATCATATCCCACATTTAATTCAACTTCTTTTTGTGCTAAACGGTAACTATCAGTAGCAACGGCTCTTAATTTATTTCCAGTTAAATCGAATAACACACCAGTTAAAATTGGTCTATTTTCTAAAAGTGAAGTTGCAAAGTTTGTTTGAGAAATGATACTTCTTAATTCTTCAACTTTTAAAATAATTGGATTGTTTAATGTATTAAATACAATATCTGGATATAATTCTTTTTCCATACCGTTCAGAGTAAAGTCTGATTGACCTGCTTTGATATTAATTAAATTATCTTCAACAACTGAAATTTGTACATAATCAGAAGTGATTTTTTTAATAATCTCAATAAAGAATCTACCAGGAATCACATATGTACCTGTTTTTTCTACCTTTAAATTTTCTCCAGTAACAGTTATTTGCATTGAAATATCAGAATTACTAGTTGTAACTATTACTTTGTCATAATCTACATCTAATTTGACTCCTGTTAAAATAGGCATTGGAGTTTTATTAGATAAAGCTCTACTAGCAGCATTTAACGCTTCTATTAATGTTTCTCTATCGATGCTAAAATTCATATGAACACCCCTTAATTTATTATAGTGTATTATTTATTGTTTTTATTATGTGATGTGGATATGTTTATAACGTGTTTTTTCCTCTCACAACTAACATAATTATACCATACCTAAGCCAAAAAATGTAGTTTATAAGTAATTATTTTTCCTATTTTTTTTCCACTTTTGTCTTTATATTCTCCACATCATATTTGATGTTATCCTCAGTCTTATATCCATGCGAAATTTTGTCGCAAGCGTTCATAACTGTAGAATGATCCTTTCCTCCAAATAAAGATCCAATTTTTTTATATGGAAGATTAAATAATTCTCTCATGATATACATCGATACCTGACGTGGGTAAACATAAATTCTTTTTCGTGATTTACTCATTAAATCTGTTTTAGTGATATTAAAGTATCCACAAATAATATCAAACAGTTCATCAATTCCATTATCACCATTCATCTTCTTTGATAAATTTTTATTTTGTAACAATGGTGTAAGTGCTTCTATAGCTGTTTCTACTGTTAAATCTTCATTTAACATTGTTTTATAGAAGATAACTCTGTTTAAAGCTCCCTCTAACTCTCGAACACTGCTTGTAAAGCTGTTCGCAATCAATTCTAATACCTCAAACGGTATTTCATCTTTATCAATAAGATGGGTTTGAAGTTTTTTCTTCAAAATTTCAATACGGTGATCTAAGTCTGGTGCATTGATATCCGCAACCAATCCCCAGCTAAATCTTGATTTTAGACGTTCCATCATCGATTTTAAGTCCGATGCTGGTCTATCTGAAGTAATTATAATCTGTTTGTTTTCTGAGTGTAGATTTTCAAACAGTTTAAAAAACTCCTGCTGGGATTTTTCTTTCCCACTTAAAAACTGAATATCGTCAACAAGTAAAACGTCGATGTCCGAGTACTTCTCATTAAATACTGATATTTTATTAGAGCGGACTAAGTTGACATAGTCCTCTACAAAATTTTCTGTTTTTACATAAAGAACATTTTGAGTAACATCATTATCTAGTATATAGTTCCCTACAGCTTGCATTAAATGTGTTTTTCCGATTCCAACAGAACCGAAAATATAAACAGGATTGGCAAACATACCTGGTTGATCTGCAACTTGTAAAGCCACAGTCGATGCCAATCTATTGTTTTTCCCGGTTACATAGTTATTGAAGGTATACGTCTGGTTAAGATTCCCAGTTCGTACCCTTTCAATATCTCTAGTTACTTGAGATTGCTCAAACTTAGCTACATTTTGAACAATTTCATCTTCGGTGATAAACTTAAAGCGCAAACTTTCATCAGTGATTTTTTTTACGTAGTCATTGATTTTGTTTAAGAATAGCTTATCAATTCTATTTTTCACAAAATTATTAGGAGCTTTCATAAAAATGGTCTGATTTTCAAATTTCACCATTTCATCAACAGGCTCAAAATACTCGTGAAAAGTTTTTTGTCCTACGCCTTGTTCCAGAAAGTATTTAGTTTTTGTCCATAACTGCATGTATTTATCATTCATATAACTTTCCTCACTTGTGTTATGATAATACCAAACTATGTGGATAAAATAAATAAAAAGTTTTCCACAGAAAATGTGGACAACTACATATACACACTATCAATTGTCGACAATATTGTGGAAAACTCTGTTTACCCTGTAAAAAAAGTTATTATTTTAAGCCAAAAAACGATATTTTCCACATATAAACACTAAAAATAGAGTGTTAAAAAGTTATCCACTATATATGGATAAAAAAATTTAGAATTTAAGATAACTAAAACCCTTACATCGTAAACAATTATAAGAGATAACTGGAAAAAACGGCTTAACAAAGCCAAAAATAAGGCACATGTTGATAACTTTATTTGTTTTTATAAGTAAAAATGATATAAATTATACCAAAGGGCAGTGTATGATACTGTTTCTTTTGCTGAAATAAAAAGCCCTTATTTAGAAGATAATTGGAACTTTTTTAAAAAGGAGGGTGTGGAAAAGTGAAATTCATGTTACTTTTTGCCTATTTCGTTCTAAATTCGTTGAAAATAAGCGAAAAAAGTGCAAATTGTTCATTGACTTTCTAATTATTATTTGAGATAATGATTTGCGCAACTGTTTATATAGGAGGTGTCTTTATGAAAAGAACATATCAACCAAATACTCGTAAGAGAGCTAAGACTCATGGTTTTAGAGCGAGAATGGCTACACCAGCCGGACGTAATGTTTTAAAAAGAAGACGTGCAAAAGGTAGAAAAAGATTAACTGTATAATTAAATATTTACTCGGACAACTTGAAAAAAACAATTCTTTTTCAAGTTTTTTTTTGAACTAAGTCATGAAAAAACAATTTCGTATTAAAAAAAATGAGGAGATCTTAGATCTTCTTAAGAAAAAGAAAACAGTTGGGGATAGATATTTTGTTATCTACAGTAGTAATCTAAAGGACTCACACTTTCGTTTTGCTGTTTCAGTAAACAAAAAGTTCGGAAATGCGCCTGAACGAAACAAAGTAAAACGAAGAGTTCGTGAAGTTGTAGCTAATTACAACTTTAAACCATATGATTTCTTTATTGTTATAAAAAACAATGTAAAGGAATTATCATTTGATGAAATTCATCAAGATTTAAAGAAGCTCTTTAAAAGAGCTGACATACTCGAAGGAGGAAACAATGAATAAAAA
>PPCM01000706.1_pt1 | contig 22905 bp, 12 predicted proteins | sample 1555541 | NCBI WGS metagenome assembly PPCM01 (sample SAMN05284479, study PRJNA326546) | Marine sediment metagenome, whole genome shotgun sequencing project. | isolation source: marine sediment | place: Germany: Wadden Sea | collected 2012-09-05 | reverse complement strand
CTTGGTATCGCTGCCGATGGTAAAACCGCCGTGACGGGTTCCCATGAAAACCTCCACGTAGTTCCCGTGGGACCGGTCCACATCCTTGAACAGTGCCCTGATCCGCTTTTCCTTCATGCCGATCTCCCCTTTTTCTCCTTTGGAGGGCCCGATATAGGTGGTCAGGGAGTCGTCGGCCAGGACCACATCGGGGTGGTCGGCAACCATCCGGGTATTGGCGCGGGTTTCATCCATAAAAATGGAGAGGCTCTTTTCTATGTGGTGGAGCTCGTTTCCCGTGGTCCGGTAGAAGCGCTCAAGGGAGCGCTCCCTTAAATTGTATCCGAGAATCAGGCAGATGGACACAAGGGGAACGATGGTGGAGCCGAGAAATGCGACAACCAGTTTTTTTCTGATAGTGATCTTCAATGGAACCTCCCTGCAACGGAACCGCCGCCTCGTTTAAGGTTCTTGAAAGGTCTGCATGAAACATATGATCATTTCATGATAAAGTGACGCCGACCAAAAAGCAACGGCCGTCATCCTTTTCCTCGGTGTAAACGCTTGATTACCAAGCTCCCGCGACGGCCGGCGCCCGAACCCCGGAAGTCGATTCGGGTCAAGTCACGGCGGCACGAATTCATGGTGTGCAATACCTTCATGGAATTGCCCCGGCGGCGCCCCTGTTTTTTCAACAAGCACGAGTATTGCCCCACGACATCGATTCCGTCAACGCCCCGATCTTCCGGATATGGGTCCGGGGCAGCTGTTCAGGCTGGCAAACGGTTTCAGGACACATGGGCAACACCCCGAATATGCCTGCCGTTCGCGCGCCGCCCCGGATATGTTCCCCGATCGGTTTTTAGCGTTGAAAAGGGAGGAAGAGAAGTGATAAGATTTCAGGATTCCATCAGAAGTTTAAGGTTTCGGCATCATTGTCACAATTTGATTCGGCCCTCTTGGTGAACGGACACACCCGAACGCCGAAGGGGAAGACAGGAAAAGGTAGAAATATTCATGAGCGACAACGGCGACGCCCTTTACGAGCCCGATCGGTACAATATCATGGTTGTGGACGACCTGCCCGAGAACCTGCACCTCCTGACGGATATTCTCCAGGAAAAGGGGTTCAAGATCCGGGCGGCCACTTCGGGCAGGATCGCCCTGACGGCCATCAAGCATCAACTTCCCGACCTGCTCCTGCTGGATATCCGCATGCCCGGGATGGACGGCTTCGAGGTCTGCGGGAAATTGAAATCCGATCCCGCGACAAGGGAGATCCCCATCATCTTTATCAGTGCCCAGCACGAGCTCAGGCACAAGATCAAGGCCTTCTCCCTTGGCGGGGTGGATTACCTCACCAAGCCCTTTGAAACGGAGGAGGTGATCGCCAGGGTCAAAACCCACCTCACCATCGGTTCCCTGAGGCAAAAACTGAAGGAAGCCAACGAGGTGCTCGAGGAGAAGGTGCGGGTCCGAACCCTTGCCGCCGACAACGCCAGGCGTTATATCGCCGGCATTGTGGACGCCATGCCCTCCATGATGGTGGGTATCGATCCGGATGCGCGGGTCACCCGGTGGAACAGGCGGGCCGAGGAGGACACGGGAATTCTCGCCCCGGATGCGGTGGGCAGGCCCCTCACCGAGGTGCTTGCCCTGGATCCCGCCTGCATGGCCAAGGTGCATTCGGTCCTCTCCAACCGGGAGGTTGCCGTGGATCCCAAGAGGCCCCATACGCGGGACGGCGTATTGCGATACGAGGAGATGACCGTCTACCCCCTGGACGAGGAGGGGGGGGGCGGTGCGGTGATCCGCCTGGACGACGTTACCGAACGGGTAAACCTCGAGGAGGCGGTGATCCAGAACGAAAAGATGCTCTCGGTGGGGGGGCTTGCGGCCGGCATGGCCCACGAGATCAACAACCCCATCGCCGGGGTGATGCAGACCGCGGACGTCATGGCCAATCGCCTGGGAAACAACCTTCACCTTCCGGCAAATCAAAAGGCCGCCGAGGCCGCCGGCACCACCACCCGGGCCGTGGGAAAGTTCATGGAAAAAAGGGGCATCCTGGAGATGATCGCCACCATCAAGGAGTCGAGCATGCGGATGGCGGGCATCGTGGAGAACATGCTCTCCTTTGCCAGAAAAAGCGACAACAGGTCCTCATCCCATGATCTTTCCCGGCTTCTGGACAGAACCGTCGAGCTTGCCGCAACCGATTACAACCTCGAAAAGAACCACGACTTCCGGAAAATCGCCATCAAGAGGGAGTATGAACCGGGCCTTCCCGTTGTTCCCTGCGAGGGCGCAAAGATTCAACAGGTTCTCCTCAACATCCTCGCCAACGGCAGTCAGGCCATGCAGGGTGCCGGCGTTCCGGAACCCGCCTTTATCTTCCGATCACGCTTTGAAAAAAACCTTGAAACGGTCCGCCTCGAGATCGAGGACAACGGACCGGGAATGGACGAGGGAACCCGTCAAAGGGTGTTCGAACCATTTTTCACCACCAAGCCCCCGGGCATGGGCACCGGCCTGGGATTGAGCGTCTCCTGTTTCATCATCACCGAAAACCACGGCGGAGAGCTGAAGGTCGAATCCACCCCAGGCTCCGGCGCGAAGTTCATCATCCGGCTGCCCGTTAAAGGGAAAAAACCATGACCTCCCGGAAAACAAAACAGCCCGCGCGCCTTGTGCTTGCCGCCGTCCTGGTGGGGCTTGCCCTCCTGTCGGTGACCCTTTACACAAAAAAGGAGCCCCCCACGGGGCCGGCCAACACGATTGCGGACCCCGCCGCGCCCGAATCACCGGAATCCGGAACGCCCCGTATCATCCGCGTGGCATTCGGCAACACCCTTCCTCCCTGGGTCCTGACGGAAACCAACAGCGGGATCATCGTGGATATCATGCGCGAAGCCCTGAAACGGGCAAACCTCGAACTGATGCCCATCTACTATCCCCATGCCCGGCGCGTTGTGGCCTACAACAACGGCGAGGTGGACGCGGTCTGCGATGTGAACCGGGACCTCATGGCCGCGGAAAACATGGAGGGACATCTGTCCAGAATGCGTTACGTCTACGACAACCACGGGATCTCACTCAAGGAGAAGGGGTTCCAATTCCAAAGGATCGGCGATCTTGCGGGCCATACGGTCCTCTCCTGGCAGGGTGCGAAGAACTGGTTCAAGGGTGAGTATAAAGAGATGGCCGATGCCAACGAGAACTACCGGGAGCTGTCCAACATCAAGCTGATGGTGAAGCTCCTGTACAAGGGACGGGCGGACCTTGTGCAGATGGACCTCACCATCTTCAAGTACTATCGGAAACTGTTGACCGATGAGGGCGAGGTGGACACCGGCCGGCCCATCGATATATTCCCCCTGTTCTGGGGAAACAGATGCGGTTTTCTGTTCAGAGACAAGGCTGTCCGGGAACTGTTCGACAGCAATGTTGACGGCCTGAAATCCGAGGGGCGCTACGACCGATTCTACGAGAAGTATATCGGGAAATGACCTCTCCCGAAGCCGGGCAGGCGAACCTCCACGCCCCGGCGACCAGGCGGCCCGGATGAACAACGATCTCAAAACGCGGACCGGTGTGCCGGAGAAAACGATTGGGCGGGCTTATGAACCTTACGCAAAAACTGAAACAGTTTAAAAACGAACGGAACCTTGCCTTCCGCCTGTCCGTGTACATCCTGATCTGCAGCCTCTGTTTCATGCTCTTCGCCGTTGCCCTGCAGCTGTTCATGAGCTACCGGGAAGAGCTGAGCCTGGTGGAACGACGCATGGCGCAGATAGAGGACAGTTACGTGATGAGCCTCTCCCAGAGTGTCTGGGAGATGGATACCCTTCGCACGGCGGTGCTCCTCAACGGCATGATGCAGCTTCCCGACATGCGGTACGTCATGATCCGGACCCCGGGAACAACGGTGGCTTCATCCGGAACGCCCAAAACGGAACAGGTGATCCGCCGGGAGTTTACCCTGTCCGTGCTGAGAAACGCCAAGGGACTCATGCCCCGGACCTCGGCCCCGGCGGCCGGGGGGGGCCTTGACTCGAGTCCCTATCTTCTCGGAACCCTCACGGTGGTGGTGGACCTTGAAGGCATCCGTCACCGGCTGATTTCGGGAATCCCCCTGATCCTGGGCACCCAGGCGCTCCAGATCTTTTTCGTGCTCTGCTTTATCATGGTCATACTGGAGAAACTGCTGATCCGCCACCTGGCGACCCTGGCCGGGTACACGGGGCAAATGGATATCGACCACCTGGAGCAGCCCCTTTTCCTGGATAGGGATATGGATAAAAGGGAGGCCGCCGATGAGCTGGACAGCGTGGTCAACGCCATCAACGCCATGCGCCTGCGCCTCATAAGCGGAATCGACGATCGGAAACGAACCGAGGCCCAGTTGATCCAATATCGCGACCACCTGGAGTCCCTGGTGGACGAACGCACCGCCGAACTCAAGTCGGCCAACGCGGACCTCCTGGCGGCCAAGAACAACGCCGAGACCGCCAACAGGGCCAAGAGCACTTTTTTCGCGAACATGAGCCATGAGCTTCGCACCCCCCTGAACGTTATCCTGGGGTTTACCCAGCTCATGTCCCGGGACACGAATCTGCCCGCCGGGAACAGGGATGAGATCGAGATCATCAACCACAGCGGAAATCATCTCCTGGGCCTCATCAACGACGTGCTGGACATCTCCAAGATCGAATCGGGCCGCATGTCCCTCACTCCCCAGGACTTTGACCTGCACCTCTTTCTGGACCGTATCGACGAGATGTTCCACAGCAGGAGCCGGGCTAAACAGCTCTCCTTTGTCATGGAAAAGGAGGGGAGCCTGCCCGCCCATGTACGGGCCGACGAAGGCAGGTTGCGCCAGGTGCTCATCAACCTCATCGGCAATGCCGTGAAGTTTTCGGATAAAGGCAGCGTTACCCTGCGCGTCCGCGCCATGGCCAAGAACACATCCGCCCCATCCGGCAAAGCCCTGTTGCACTTTGAAGTGGAAGACACGGGCATCGGTATTGCCGACGCACACCTGGACACCATTTTCGTACCCTTTGTGCAGACCGACCGGCACGGGGGGGAAAACGGCGGCACCGGCCTCGGCCTTGCCATCAGCCGGCAGTTCGTGGAGCTCATGGGAGGCAAAATCGCCGCCCGGAGCGAACCGGGAAAGGGTTCCGTCTTCCATTTTCATATCCCGGCCGAGGTGGTCGAAGCCGAGCGGTTCAAGCCCGCCCCCGCCCCCAGGCGGGTCATCTCCCTTAAAGAGGGGCAGCCCAGGTTCAAAATCCTGATCGTGGAAGACCTCAGGGAGAGCCGCATCCTCTTGAGCCGCCTGCTCCAGTCCGTGGGGTTCACGGTGTACCAGGCCGAAAACGGGCGTGAGGGCGTTGAAATGTTCCAAGAATTCCGGCCCGATTTTATCTGGATGGACATCCGGATGCCGGTGATGGACGGCCTTGCCGCAACGAGAATGATAAAAGCCGAAAGGGAAGGGAAAAAGACGCCCGTGGTGGCCCTCACCGCCCATGCCTTCGAGGATGAGAGAAAAGAGATACTGGCCGCCGGCTGCAACGAATTTGTGCGAAAGCCGTTCCAGGAAGCGGAGGTTTTCTCAACCATGCAAACCCTTCTCGGGGTGGAATATGAGTACGAAAAAACGCCTGAAACCGCGAATACCGCCCCCGAGGCGGTGACCATGCTCCCCAGGGGAGCTCTCGATCATCTATCCCCTCCCCTCCTGGACGAGCTGAAAGCGGCCGTCCTCTGTATCGACATGGAACGGATACGGGAGGTTGTCGATCGTATCCGTCCCACGGCACCCTCCACGGCCGATCTCCTTATAAAACTTGCCGAGGATTTCAGATACGAAGAGATCCTTGCCGAAATCGACAACCGCGAAATACAAAGTGCAACCCCAACGCCCCAATCCCCCCGGGAATCGTGACACGCGCGTTTCAACTCTTTTCCCGGCCTCCCTCCACCGGCTCCCGCACAGACTCCCCCTCGGCGACCGCGAATGGCTCCGCGCCTTTCCGGCCCCCATACCGCGCCCTCTCCCGAACTACAACAATAGTTGATGTTTTTCCTTAAGCAACCGGAGTCCTTCCCACGACCGCTATATAGTCCCGAAACGCCTCGCCCGCTACATGATATTGCGATTCCTTGATCAAAGCCCGTATCCGGCGGGCCCGATAAGAGCGGCCGATCCGTCCCCTTGAACCCGCCCCGGTTTTATTTTAACTTGAAAAACCCCCACAATCCTGTATTTTTTTAAGTATGAATCATACGGAAACCGTATCCCGGTTCATCTCCTTTTCAACCCGTATCATTATCCGGGGTACGGTACTCTCACGCTAATGCGGTCTAAGCCACCCGACATACCCCAAAAGAGCTTACCCCTGAAACAGGTTATGGGTTTACATCGTTTCGGCATTGATCAATATCGAATATCTTGGGGATGCGGAGTTAAAAAAAGTTCACGCTCTCCCGGCTCTCGGTCGAGGCCCGCCGAGGCGTTGTCCCGGGTCAACAGCAACGTGACCCATCCGTAATTGTGGAAATTCTTCTTTCTCGATCCTATACCTGCTCATTAGTAATTATCGGAGGGGATGGAACACTCCCATCTTCGTCGTAAGCGCTTTTCATTTCGATAAGATCGGCTCAACCGAATAACGGTATATAAAATAATCGTTCCCCACGCAGGCACCTCTTCCGGTCCAGGATTCAAACCTCTCTTTTACTCCCGGTTGATCAGGCGCCCCATTTGGAAGCGCCGACATCCGTTGTTCGTTGTTTGCTTTCACCCGAAACAAACCGGCTCTCGAAACCGGATTCATCGCCGGCCATCCGAAAAGGAGGACAGTCCATGCTCTCTTTAATCAACAACCTCTCCATCAAGGCAAAGCTATGGACCCTGACGGGCTTTTTGATCCTGGCGATACTCTCGGCGGGCCTGGCCTCGAGTGTTCTTATCGACACGATCCTCCACAACAACAGCGAGTATATCGTGGAGGCGGGTTATAACGAGGAGATCCTGCACAAGGAGATCGATCACCTGAGGTGGGTCAAAAACCTGGAGGATCTATTCGTCCACAACCATGAAACCCTGGACCTTGAACTGGACCATACCCGCTGCGGACTGGGGCGATTTCTTGGGGGCGACGATGTGAAAAACATGGCAAATCTGAGCCCCGAGGTCTCCATCCTGCTCGAAGAGATCAAGGCGCCCCACCGGGAGCTCCACGAATCCGCGAAAAGGATCAAGACCCTCTGGCGTCAAAAGCACCCCGGCCTGGGCCTGGAACTCTCCCACAGGCTCACGGACCATTTGAAATGGATGCAGGGGGTCTCCATCGCCATCATGGGGGGCGCCGAACTGGACGTGGAAACGGACCCCAACAACTGCAAATTCGGAAAGTGGACCCAAACCCGGGAAGTCAAGGAACTTGCCGCGCAATGGCCTGATTTCGCGGACCTGCTGAACCGGGCAAAAGCCCCCCACGTAAAACTCCATGAGTCGTCCCAACGGATTGCCCTTGCGGGCGCCATGGCCGAAAAAGTCGCCCTGTTCAACGACACCGCGGTTCCCGCGTATGAGGAGCTGGCCCGGCTCTTCAACAGGATCGAAAAGCTGGAAGCAGGGCTCGAAGTCGCCCAGCACGAGGCGAAGAAGATCTTCGAAAGGGAAACCATGCCGGCCCTGGAATCTGTTTTTTCCATACTCGATCGACTGCGGGGGATCATCGAAGCCCATGAAAACATTCTGAAAAAGGAGATGATATCCGCAGGCGACACGGCTAAGGTCACCATGATCAGCCTCGTTGCCCTCTCCTTTCTCGTTGGCTGCGGATTCAGCATCCTGATCATCCGATCCGTCACAAGGCCCCTCGGCAGGGCCGTGGAGATGGCCAACACCATGGCGGGCGGAGATTTCACGGCCCGGCTGATGCTTACCCAGAGGGACGAGGTCGGCCTTCTTGCCGAATCCCTGAACCATACGGCAGCGAGCCTGGGGGATATGTTCCGTTCCATCGTATCGGGGGTGCAAACGTTGAACGCGTCCTCCACGGGGCTTACGGCCGTTTCCGAGCAGATCGCCGCGAATTCGGAACAGACCGCCTCAAGGGCCGACACGGTGGCCGCATCCGCCGAGGAGATGAGCTCGGGCATGAACAACGTGGCGGCCGCCACCGAAGAGGCCGACGCCAATATCCGGATGATCGTCGCGGCAACCGAGGAGATGACGGCCACCATCGCCGAGATCGCGGGCAACACGGCAAAGGGCAGCGATACCACCCAAAGGGCCGTGGGGGAGGCCCTCGCGGTATCCAGTAAGGTGAACGAGCTGGGCAAGGCCTCGGTGGAGATCGGCAAGGTCACGGAAGCCATCGCCGAGATATCGGAACAGACCAACCTCCTGGCGCTCAACGCCGGCATCGAAGCCGCAAGGGCCGGTGACGCGGGAAAGGGATTTGCCGTGGTGGCCGGAGAGATCAAGACCCTTGCACGGCAGACGGCCGAGGCCACAAGGGAGATCAGCCTGAAGATCGCCGAGGTGCAGGATTCCACGGAGGACTCGGTGAATGCCATCCAGTCCATCGTATCGATTATAACGGAAACCAACGAGATCGTCACCGGCGTTGCCTCGGCCATCGAGGAGCAGTCCGCAACCACCCGCGAGATATCCTCCAATGTGGCCCAGGCGGCCACGGGCGTGGGAGAGATCAGCGAAAACGTGAACCGGACCTCGGCGGTGGCGGGGGAAGTAACCCAGGAGGTTGCCCAGGTCAGCCGCGCCTCCTCCGAGATGAACTCAGGGAGCCGGGAGGTCAACCAGAATGCCCTGGGGCTGGCAAGCCTTGCCGGCAAGCTCGACGGAATGGTCAAAAAATTCAAGATATGAGAAGACAATCCCGTTTTATTGACCCGCCGGCTCAACATGGAACCATCCGCATGCCGTTACAGTCGTTCCACGATCAAAAAGCCGCGTTTTTTAGCGCTGGGTTAGTAATTTGCCGCATATTGAAACAAGTTCGATAAAGGATGGTTCGGCGGATTCGGAAAATGAGGTTAAACTAATCCCTGGCCTTGCCCACGCAGGCGTATGCGACACAAAACAGGAGAATGCCGAACAGGGCAAGCACGGTAAAGGAGCCGGCGGCAAGGGGTTTTCCAAGGGCAGCGCCCCGGATAATGGAGGCGGCATGGGTCAGGGGCATCAGGGAGATGGGGGCCTGGGCCCAGACGGGCAGGCGGTCCACGGGGAAGAAGGTTCCCCCGAGAAAGGCCATGGGCGTGATCACGAAGCTGTTCAGCATGGCCTGATCGGCATGGGACTTCACCAGCATGGCCATGGCGACCGCAAGGGAGGAGAACACAAAGCTGTTCAGAACGATTCCCAGCCAGAACAACACGCCGTAGTGCAAACCGATTCCAAAGCAAAACCCCAGGAGTATTATAACCAAGGCGGAGAGGAGGGCCCGGGTCATCCCGGCCATGACCTCGCCGGTCACGTATGCGAGATCGGAGATGGGGGCGGCCTGGAACTCCTCGAAGATATGCCAGTAAAACCGGGAGATATTGATCTCCACGGCGATACCGAAGGACTGGGTCATGGAGCTCATGGCAACGAGCCCGGGAATCAGGAACTCCATGTAGCTGTGTCCCTCCATCCGCACGCCGCCTCCCATGGCATAGCCGAAGGCGATGAGGTAGAGGAGCGGGGAGACGCACATGGAGCTGATCAGCCTTTTAAACCTTCTCCTGAGAATCAGGAGCTCGCGATAGTAAACCGCAAACCAGCCTCTCATCATGCCTCCCCCTTCACCTTCTTTCCGGTGAGCGCAAGAAACGCGTCTTCCAGGTTCACCCGCCGCACCGTGCCCCCCTGCCCTTTCCTGCCGGCAAGGTGTTCCAGCGCCGCGCCGTGCTCCTTGAAATAGCGGGTTTCAATCCTGTCCCCGCCGGTGGTGTCCACGGCCCAGTTTCCAAGGCGGCCCATGAGGGCCGAAGGGGTATCAACCGCAACCACCGCCCCCTCGTCCAGAAACGCCACCCTGCCGGCCAAAAACTCCGCCTCCTCGATATAGTGGGTGGTGAGAAAGATGGTGGTGCCATCCCTCTGGATCTTCTTGATCAGGGCCCAGATCCTTCGCCGGATCGCCGCGTCCAGCCCCACGGTGGGCTCGTCCAGAAAGAGGATCCCGGGTTCGTGAAGCAGGGCCCTTGCGATCATGAGGCGCCTTCTCATCCCCCCTGAGAGGGTCTTTACAATGGAATGCTTCCGCTCCAGGAGCCCCACGTAACCGAGGAGGGCCTCGCTTCTTTCCGCCCTCTTTGCCGCCGGCATATGAAAGAGCCTGCCGTGGATGTCCAGGTTTTCCCACACGGAGAGTTCCTGGTCCAGGTTGATGGACTGGGGCACCAGGCCGCAGGTCCTTTTGGCCGCAAGGCCCTCCTTTTCCACATGATGCCCGGCAAGCCAGGCGTTGCCCGACCCAAGCCGGGTCAGCCCCGTGAGAATCCTGATGGTGGTGGTCTTGCCGGCACCGTTGGGCCCGAGGTAAGCAAAGAGCTCTCCCCTTTCAACGGTGAGGTCAACCCCCCTCAGGGCCTTTACGGATTTGTACTCCTTTGTGAGTTTTTCCAGTTGAATCATCGGAACCATTCCTTCCTCTGTCCCATTTTAGCAAATTCCCGGCAAACGTGTCAGTGAACAATTCAAAAAAAACGGCTTTCCGGCAAAGATCACGACAAACAAGGATAGCGGTTCCCATAACACGCTCCCAATGACCTGGAACCGCCGCCCTCCAACATCTCTCTTGCCGGGGACAAGACTCCGACCATCAATGTCGGCCGGGCTTACGCCCCGGGCGGCGGAAGGGCTTTTTCCATGAACCGGAACCCACCGCGCCCCGCCGACACCACAATACGACCCGGCACCGCGACATCTGTGTTTAGGACGGCATCCCCTGAAGCTTCCTACCCGTTCCACCCATTGCGATGAACCCGGTCGGCATTGAAGCGGTTATCCATCCGGGTCTCGCCCTCGGGACGCCCGATCACAACATATCCCATGGGAACAACATGTTCCGGAAGGTTGAAAATCTCCCTGAACCGCTCGACCCGTTCCTCCATGGGGTATATACCGGTCCACACGCCCCCGTATCCCAAGCCGTGCACGGCCAGCAGCAGGTTCTGCATGGCGGCCGAGCAATCCTGAACCCAGAATCCCGGAAACTTTTCGAGAGACGGGTCGCCGCAGACAAGAATACCCAGGGGCGCCTTGTCCGCCATGCCCACGTAGGGGTGAACCCCCTTGACCGCCGCGAACTTTTCGGGGTCGGTTACCACCACGAACTGCCAGGGCTGCTGGTTCCCCGCGCTGGGCGCCGTCATGGCGGCTTCCAGAAACTTTTGAATCGCCTCCTCGGGAACGGTTTCGGACAGGTATTTTCGAACACTTCTTCTACCGCGGATCGCTTCCATCACATCCATATTACTTCTCCTTTTTGTTGGTGAGTTCTTTTGAAACGGCAATTGATCACGCAAACTCAATCGTTAGCCATATGTACTAATGAGGGCGTAAGTTTCCCGACATTGATGGATGTCTGAACCGTTTAAAATGACGGCGGATTTTAGAATTCAGATCTCTTTTGCCATGTTGGGGTGCCTTTTGACCGCAATAGTAAGCTGTATAATAATGCCCGGAATCGAGAAGTTCGCAGCTCCCGGTTTCAACTTTCACCAAGGCTCCGACTGCCTCCCCCCCTGGGACACTTCGGCACCTGTATCCGACGACTTCACACTTTTTGTCAAGTACCGACATGAATGTAATATACTGTCAAACTTGCAACATACTGTCAAAAAGGAAACCATCTCCTGCCGGGCCCCATTAAAAGCTTGTCCCTTACATGCCGAATGTTCTATTATTGATACGCGGTTTACGCGGTCCAAATGGGATATGCTCCCCAAACGACAACTGTTCGGTGATTGAAATGGGTACTCATCAGTTGTAGTGCAATTCCGGTAACGGGACGGGAGGTTCACGATGCTGTTCTTCGGCAGAGTTTTAATAAGTTGCGGATTGATGCTCCTTACGGCATCAACCGTTTTCGCGCAGCCGGAGCTGCATATCGTTACCGGTGAACTTCCACCCTTTGTGTCGGAAAATCCCCGGGAAAGCATGCTCACGGAGCTTCTGGATACCGTGGCTGCGGAGATGGGCGTAACCTTCAACATCTCCTTCATGCCATGGAAAAGATGCCAAAAAACCGTTCAAAAGGCAACCGCGTGGGCAGCCTTTCCTTATGCACGAACACCCGTCAGGGAACGCGATTTCCACTATTCGGACAGCCTGTATACGGTGGATGTAAAATTCTTCCACCACCGCCGGGACGGCAAAAGGAAGCCGATCGTCTATTCCGCCCTGTCGGACCTGAAAAAGCATACCGTCGGCGGGGTTATCGGCTATTACTACGTGAACGCATTCAGGGAAGCCGGAATTCCCATGGATCTTGTCACCAATGAGGAACAAAACGTGAGAAAACTCTCCTCTGGAAGGGTGGATCTTATCATTATCAACGAAACCGTTGGGTGGTACCTTATCAACAAAATATTCCCAAAGGAGGAGGCTCTCAAATTCGGAACCGTGGAAAAGCCCTATTTAACGGACAGCGCGTACCTCATCACATCCAGGAAATACCCCGGCACCCGCGCGCTTCTTGCCCGTTTCAACAGGGCCCTGCAAAGGACCCGGGATTCGGGGCTGTACAGGTCCCTCGCCGACAAACACGGTATCATCACCCGTCATTAAACCGGCTCCCGGTGTTGATTTCCCGCTAAAGGATATTAACCCGGCAACTCAGTAATTCAAATTTATTGACCTTAACACAATTATCCGTCGGTCCGGTTTCATCGGCGAGCGGCAATTTCGCCCCCGGAGAGCGAACGGGACATACTTAAGTGATATAGATAAAATCCTACCATTCTTCCTGGAAATTCATTATAAATAATTTTAACCGCGATTTTCAGAACACCCGGCCCCTCCGGCCGGGTACGCCAAGGAAAAGGAGGTATCGGAATGGTTGAACCGAAAAGCTCGTTTCCCGTTTTCATTGTCCATGATTTACAGTCCGCCAACGCTTTTTATTCCCAATATTTCAATTTTGAACCGGTTTTTTCAAATGAGTGGTACCTTCATCTGGCTTCCCCGTCCGGTGTTCAGGTGGGGTTCATGCTGCCGGATCAACCGACGCAACCGAAGATCTTCAAGGCTCCATGCAACGGCGACGGCGTTATATTCAGCCTGGAGGTCGATGATGCCGATGCCGCGTACGCATATGCAAAATCCGAATCCCTGGATATTGCCCTCGACCTTCGATCGGAAGACTGGGGCCAGCGGCATTTCTGCATCAAGGACCCGAACGGTATCCACCTGGACATCGTTCAACCCATTGACCCCACCAAGGCGTACGATGAGCATTACACAACTGAACAGTAGCCGTCGAAACCGGATCTCCAGTCGTTTAAACCGGACTTGAGTCGCACACCGCTCCCACGTGAGACTTGGAGCAATGCCAACGCCCTGCGGCAAATTCCCCTGGTTGACAAAATGGGGACCGTCCCGAAAAAAGGTAGTGTGCCCTCTTTTCAAAGATGGAAACTTGTGAACAGTCCGTTTCCACATGCTCCCAAGGCAACGCTTCCTATCAATGAAGTAGTTGTTTTCTCCGCCTTGCCGACAGTTATATGGGCACTGACGCTAAATCAAATCAACGTGAGTTTCATCAACAGAACGCCGACCGGAGTGGATACTAAAAGATGATGACCTTGTAAAAATTCGGTGACGGCATTCGTCACCACAACCCGGTATATTCCATGCACTCTGAAAATCAGGTTCCAACTTTCCAGGTGTGCATCACAAGATAACGGATAGACAAGGGAACAGATAATGCAAATCCGATGGAAAAGAACCCAAACCGCTTTCTTGATTTTCCTTTACTTTTTATTGCCGGCGGCCCTTGCCGGCGCTGCCGAACCCTTTCCCGAGGCATTTTTTCCTTCAGGCGCCCATCCCAGGCTCTGGCTCGGTGAGGAACGCCTTTCGGCCCTGGCCGACGGCAGGCGGCTGCAAACGGAAAGGTGGCGCTCATTCCAGACCCTCTGCGATTCGCTCATCGACACGGGTGCCGGGAACGATCCCTGGAACCTCGCTCACTCCCCCCAGAACTATACGGCGCCCCTTGCCCTCATGTACCGCCTTACCGGCGACAGCCGGTACGCGGACCGGGCCATGGCCCTTATGGACGCGGTTTCCCTGGACTTTACCCGTTACGGCAACCCGGACCACGAGAGCTGGCATTACCTGGGCCTGACCTACGACTGGCTCCAGGACCATGCCGGGATGACCGAGGACGCCAAAACCCGGTACAGGGAGATGATCGCCGCCGTGAGCGACAAGTTTTGGGAGGAGGACAACCTCAGCGCGTCGGGCACGGACAGCGACCAGAACCTGCTCACGGCCATGATCCACCTCACCCTGGGCGCTGCCCTGTACGGCGACCATCCCGGGGCCGGGACCATGCTGGATCGCGGATGGAAGGGGTGGACCGAAGGGTATTTTCACACCTCCGGGACATCCAACCGGGACCTGGTCAAGGCTGCCCTGGGCGGGGTCTATTTCACGGGGATGGCCTACTTTCCCTCGACGGACATCACCGGCATCAGCGGCTTTCAAATGACCCTCGAATCGGCCTGCAACTACAACCTGAAAGAGCAAGAGCCCAACCTTTCGCCCTTCTGGGCGAACATCCTTTTATCCATGATCCACCTGACGGAACCTTCCCGGGAGAAGATTTACCCCAACGGCGCATGGCAGGACCCCAACCGGCTCGCCGATCAGCCCTGGCTTAGAAGGGCGATGACCATTGCCGCCCACTTCGCGGAACAGGCGGGATACCCGGAGGCGGCGGCCCTGGGACGGGGATATGCCCGGGAGGTGGATATCGGCTACGGCAGCGACCCCTTCACGGAGCTCCTCTTCGATCTGCCGGAAGCCGCAGCAACCTCCCCTTACCTCGGGGGGAACATGCCCCTTGTACGCTTTGCGGACAACCCCGATTTCCTTCTCTTCCGCGACAACTGGGGCACTTCGGCCACATGGGGGATGTTCGGGGCGGACGGCAGCATCCCCTTTGACCACCAGGCTCCCGATCACGGTCATTTTTCCCTCTGGCGGGACAACACCTACCTCACCCGAGGGGCAAGGTCCTACGACGCCATCAGCCACGGCGAGTTCTTCAATACCCTCTCCATTGAGAACGGCTGCACCGTGAACGGAAATCCCTGCCCGGGAACCGCGATCTTCAACAGCGAAAAACCGGCAAGCATTTCACGGCACAGAAAACAGGAGGCAGCCCCCCTCTTTGCCTACGCCATGATGGAGGCCGACGGTCAGTGGAACGACCCGCCCACGGCTTACCAGCCCCTTGCAAACGTGGCCTCCTACCGCCGCCACTTTTTCTGGGCGGGTGACCATGCCGTGGTCATGGACCGGCTTCGCACAGAGGAGCCGGGATGGTCCCGTTACAGGCTCCGCGCCGAAACCGAGCCGGTCGTGACGGGCGCAACCGTATCCCAGCTCAGCGCGGACGGAAAGCAGAGGCTGATCCAGCGAACCCTGGAGCCTTCGGGCGCGGCCCCTGAAAAGATAGACGAATCAATGCTCTGGAACGGGGTTGCCGACTGGATCGTCAACGCCTCGGAGCGTAACTGGCAGACGGTGATCGAGCTGCCCGTTTCCACAAGCACGAATGTACTGAACGTGATTCAGATGGGGCCCGCCTCCATGGCCGCCATGGATACCGTTGAGCATCTTTCTGGAAACGGACGCACCGGGGCGAGAATCGGCGACTGGGTGGTGACCTTTGCCGGAGAGGAATCGTTGATGGATGGCGCAACCTACACGGTGGGGAGCGGCGGAGAGCCGCTCCACCATCTTGTGGCGGATCTCACGCCGGGATATTACGATATCCTTGAAAACGGCGAGGCGGCAGGCTCGGTCCTTGTGCTCGAATCGGACAATACCGCCCTCTTCCAAAGCAACTCGAGCGCCTCTCCCCTCGAGATTCGCCTTGTACCCGGCCATGGCCCGGACCCGGCGCTTCCCGTTGCCGGCATCAGGGTCAACAACACCGAAGGGGAGATCTCGGTTTCACGGGGAACCCCCCTCTCCCTTGCCGTGCGGTTCCATTCCGGAGATCGCGAAGGCCTTGTTTCCGACTGGTGGATCGCCGCGAGCACCCCTTCCGGTTGGCAATCCCTCGTTGTAAGTGAAACCGGTCCGGCATGGGCTCCGGAGCTTAACCGCTGCGCCCTAAGCCCCCTGGCATCTTTCGACTGGACGGAACTTCCCCCGCCCGATCTGCCTTTGGGGGAAAGCACGCTCTACTTCGCCGTGGACGACAATGCCGACGGCATCCCAAATCCGGCTTGGTGGGATCTGATCAAGGTGAACATCCAGTGAGTCTCCACCCGTGGAGCGGCTGGACTCGGGAAGCCCCCCCCGAGGGGGGCGATCAATTCCATATTGTTTCCATGGAAGCCATGTGACAATTCCCATGGAAGCTCATGAAGTACACAGGAGCGCATGTCGCATCATCACGGAAAGTTCATACCGACAGTGACCGGTGCATGAAGATGATGTCCACTACCGGTAATGATTTAAGCAATAAACCAACAATGAAAAACCAATAATTCAAGGAGATGCGTTATGAGCAAAGAGAGCAGGGAAGAAAGAAAGAAAAATGTCGTCAAAGTACTCAACAAGGCCCGTTCCATGGAGTTGCAGGCAATTCATCAGTACATGAACCAGCATTATAATCTCGACGACATGGACTACGGCGAACTTGCGGCCAAGATGAAGCTGATCGCCATCGACGAGATGCGCCATGCCGAACAATTTGCCGAAAGGATCAAGGAGATCGGCGGCGAGCCGGTAACAGGGCACGACGGCACCGTTGAAAAGGGTCAGGTCGTGGAGAAAATTTATTCCTTTGATTCCGATCTGGAAGACGATGCCATTGATGCATACAACAACTTTCTCATGGTTTGCCGTGAAAACGGCGACAGCGTCAGCGTTAAATTATTTGAAGAGATAATCGAAGAGGAACAGATCCATTACAACTACTTTGACAGCATAAAGAGTCATATCGAAACACTCGGGGCGAACTACCTTGCCAAAATCGCGGGAACACCGTCTTCCACGGGATTGGGCCCGAGCGGTTTTACAGCAACAGGAGCAGGACAATAGCCGACTGAACAACAAGCAGCCTAAACGGAGACATGGAAGGCCCGGCTACCCTCCGGTTCTTCCATGTTACCGGCGCTGTCCGGCCTGCTTTCCATGATTTCCATGATTTTCATGATTTCCATGATTTTCATGATTTTCATGATTTTCATGTAATACGAACCGGTTCAGGCATCCCGGGGGTAATCGCATGTAGATTTTCAGTCCAACGAAATCAAGTCGTTATAAATTGATGTCCGATACTTTCGGCGACCCGGGCCGCCGCCGGAGGGCGTGCCGGAGTTACTTGCGTTTACCCTGAGGCATCCCCCCTTCAGAGCGCGGACGAAACCCGGTTCCGGCCCATGGCCTTTGATCGGTACAGGGCCCTGTCCGAGGCCTTGAGCAGGGTTTCCCATGAACCTTCCGCCTCCGGCACCACCGTTGCCGCCCCGAGGCTCAGGGTCACGAACTCCTCCGCCTGCGCCCCACCGTTGGGCAGCTTCAGAGCGAGCACCGCCTTCCTGATGTTCTCGGCGGTTTCCACGGCACCGCCCACGTCCGTGCCCGGCAGGATGATGCCGAACTCCTCGCCGCCGTAACGCGCGGCCAGATCCCCGGGCCTCCGAACCGCCCCCTTCACGGCCCTTGCCACCAGGGCAAGGCATTCATCCCCCTTCTGGTGGCCGTATGTGTCGTTGTAGTTCTTGAAATGATCGATATCGCAGAGCAGCACGGAAAGGGGGGCTCCTTCCCTTTCCAGCCTGCCCCACTCCCGCTGGAGAACCTCGTCGAAGATCCTTCGATTGGCAATCCCCGTGAGCTTGTCCACCGATGCGAGGTGCCGGAGCTCCTCGTTGGCCCTGGCAAGGGCACGGGTCCGCTCCCGCACCTTCCGATCAAGGGTGTCGTAGAGTTTCGCGTTCTCCAGGGAGATGGCCGCCTGTCCCGCCAGAAGGGTGACCAGCTCCAGCTGGTTCCGTGTAAACACCCCCTTTGCAAGGCTGTTCTCCAGGTAGATCAGCGCAAGGAGGTTGCCCTTGTGGATCACCGGCGCACAGATCAGGGACCTGTCCCCCCCCTCCCCCAAGACGGGATCGTCCTGAAATCTCGGGTCCTCCTCGAGGCTTTCCAGGAGAACCGGCGCCCGGGTCTGGACGACGTAGTTCAGAACGGAAACCGGCAGGTCGTCCCCGCCCGCGATGGACTCACCCGACAGGATCCGGTCCATGCGATTTTCCCGACATGCCGCCTGGACAATAAAGGCTCCCCCCCGGTACTCCATGAAAAAGCCCCGGACGGCGCCGGCGTTCTTGATCATGATCTCCGTCATCTTCTCCAGGAGCTTTTTCGTTTCCACCTCGGCGGAAAGGGCTTGAACGGCGCTCACGATACTCCGGGTATCCATGAAGGAGGCGGTGGTGGTGGTGGTTTTCCCGGACCCGTGGATCACCTCTTTCTCATCCCCCGATAGATGCCGGAAATACCTTTGCGAAAGCCTCGCCACAAGAGCCTCGGCCCCCCATTTCTGTGCCGCCCGGTGGGCCCGTTGAAGCTCTCCCATGCCCTCGCCAAACCTTCCGGTTTCAAAATAAAAACCGGCCCGGTGCTCCCGAATCAGATACTCCTCGTGGAGGTATCCGTTCTCCACCGCCCGGGCAACGGCCCTCTCAAACAGCGCTTCCGACCGTTCCCGCCTCCCCCAGAGCCTTTGACACCAGGCCTCCACCAGCAGATGCTTGGCCCCGTGGTTGGAAGGGGCATGGGCCGCCCATTTTCTCAGCAGCCTCCGGTTCTCGCCAAGTTTTTCACGGATCCGCTTTTTTTCCCGCGAAGGGGCCGCCCCGTAGCGCGACAGCAGATGAAGGGCATCGTAAAATGTCAGCATGGGGATATGGATCAGGGCAACAGCCCCGTCCATGTGGGCCTTTGCCGCATCGAGGGCCTCCGCCACCAGGGCCGCCTCTCCCAGCAGAGTCCCGAGAAATACCCGACAAAAATGGACCACGAAGACCGCCGTGCGGTCCCCGGCGCGAATCAGCTCCGGAAGCCGCGCCTCCCCGTTGAACACGGGTCCGGCAAGCCTGCCGGGAGCGTCCGCCCGTGCCATGAGGTTCTCCACCACCTGGTAATAGCAGCGATGAAAGTTCAGGGTGCCCAACTGTCCCATGGAGTCGATGTTCCTGTCGTACGCCGCCATCTTCTTGTGGAGCGCGGAAAGGGGCATGGCCGTGAAAAGAGCGTTGTAGGCCCATGCATGGAGGCTCACCGAGGCAAACGGGAGGTCCCCGGTCTCCAGTCCCGCGCGCGCGGCCTCCCGGAAACGGGGCAGCCCGTTCCTGTTTTCAACTTTCCAGTGCATGATGCAGTTGTTCACCACCAGGAGGGTCTTTGCCGCATGGGGCCTTGCATCCTTTCGCTCGAGGATTTTTTCGGCAATACGCCCCATTTCAACACCGGTATCCAGATCCCCCACTGGACCGCAGAGGATCAGGCCGAACAGGGCGAATGCGGGCGCGGATTCCGGGCAGATCCCCTGCTCCAGGGAAAAACGCACCTGCCGAAACACCATATGGGGCAATAGGGCCGGCCGCGCATGGTACACGGCATCGGCAACGGCGTTGAGAACGATCATCACCGCCCTGCTCCTTTGGTCCGGTGCCCTGTTTTCAGCCGGCAGCGTTGTTTCGTCCATCCCCGCCACAAGGGGCATGGTCCTTTGGAATTCCGAGACAAACAGCGCCTCGTCCGGCTCGGCCGGGAAGCGCTCCCCCAGCAGGGAAAGGGTTGAAAGCGCGGTTTCCACGGCCTCAGCCCGCTTGCCAGAGGCGTTTTCGGCCTGGATCGCGGCAACGCATACCCCCACCCTGTCCAGGACCGAGGAGGCCCTTTGGTGGACCATTTCCCCCAGACGTTCCATCTCCCCGTGCCTGCCGGAAAGTCCCGCCGAGGCCGAGGCTTCGGTGTACATCCGGAGCGCAAGGGAGTAATCCAATTCCCAGAGGGATTCGCCGAAAAGGGAGATCCCGCCCATGAAATATTCGAGGGCCCTTTCGAAAACCCCGGATGCCCTTGCCCTTTGCCCCGCCTTAAAGGCAAGGCGCGCCAACGCCTCTTTTTCTCCGGGGGAACCGTTTTCCGGCTCTCCCCTGAAGAGGTGATCGGTGATCTCGAAGAGACGATCCTCCTTCTCCCGGGGGGAAAGGGTTTGACCGAGATATCTTCCCGCCCGCTTGTGGACGGCGATCCGTTTTTCCGGAAGGGTCCTCTCATAGGCCGCCTGGCGCACCCTGTCGTGGACAAACCCGAACAGGGCGTCGTTGTCGTAATGAATCAAACCCTCCTCGGCACAGCGCCCCAGGGCTTCGACCAGCTCCCCCTCTTCCCTCCCGCAAGCGGCGGAGAGAAGGGCCGATGAAAACCGGTTGCCCAGGCAGGAGGCCGACTCCAGGATTTCCCGGGACAGGGGAGGAAGTTTTTCCATGGCGGCGCCAAGGAGTTCGAGCACATTGTCCGTGAAATCCATCTCCCCGGCCGAGGCAAGGTCCCATCTCCACTCCCCGCGCCTCCCGTCGAACCACAACAGTCCTTCGCGGTGGAGGTCCAAAAGGAAACGCCGGGCAAAAAAGGGATTCCCCCGGGTCTTTTCATGAATAAGCCCGGCAGCCGCCTCCAGCCCGGGTCCCGGACCAACCGCCTCATCGAGCATGCCAAGGATATCCTCCCTGCCGAGGTCCCCCACCACCACGGAGACCACCTCCGGTCCGCCCTCAAAACCCGCCTTTATCTCACTCGGTGAGTGATCCGAAGGAGCTTCCCCGTCGCGAAAAGCGCAAACCGGCAGGAACCGGGAAATTTTTTCATCCCGCAACAGGTGCCCGAGAAGATCCAGGGAGATTTGATCCGCCCACTGGAGATCGTCCAGAAAGAGGACCAGGGGCTGCTCACCCGAAGCGATCTCCCTGAACAGCAGCAGCCATGCATAGAAAAAACGGTTTCGGGATGCGGCCCCGTCCAGAGATGGGAGATCCGGCTGAACGCCCATGATCCTCCCGAGGGCGGGCACCGCCCCCGCCACAATCCCGCCCAGGGGGCCAAGGGCGCTGTTCAACCGCTCTTTCCACCGGGCAAGCACCTCGGGTTCCCGTGCGGGAAGCAGCTCCGCGAATCCTTCCAGGGCCTGAACAAAGCCGGAACAGGGGGTGTTGCGCTCGAGGCGCTCGAACTTTCCGGAGACAAAGATTCCCCTGTCCCCCGTAACGGGCCTGTGAAGCTCCCGGACCAGCGACGTCTTTCCCGCCCCGGCGGCCCCGCTTACCGTCACCATCCGCCGCTTCCCGCCGGCAACCTCCCGGTATGCCCCAAGGAGGCTTTCCAGCTCCCGCCGCCTGCCGTGGAGCTTCTGAATCGGCCTCGGAATACCGGCCCGATCCTTTTGGCCCAGGGAGTATGCTTTCAGGGGTTGCTCTCCCTTTACGGCGGCAAGACAGGTTTCAAGGTCCCATCGAATCCCCGCCGTCGACCGGTAACGTTCGGCGGCCCCTTTGCGCATGAGTTTCAGGATGATCGCCGAGAGCATCTCGGGTATTTCGGGATTGCGCGTGGCAGGAGGTATTGGAGAGAGAGCGATATGGGCGTAGATCATCTCGTGGGGATCGCCCCCGGCAAAGGGCCTTTCTCCGGTGGCCAGCTCGTAAAGTACAACACCCAGGGCGTAATAATCCGAGCGATAATCCACGCTCCTGTTCATCCTTCCGGTCTGCTCCGGGGAGATATAGCCCAGTGTGCCCGCGATGGTGTCGGGGCGTCGAAAACCGGTATCCATCAAGGAAAAGGAGGCTGCGATATTGAAATCGATCAGCTTTACTTCTCCGGTTTCGGGGTGCACGAGGATATTGTGGGGATTCACGTCCCTGTGGATGATCCCCCGGGCATGCACCGTCTCCAGCAGCCCCGTGAGTTTCAGGGCCGTTTCCAGGAGGGCTCCTGTTTCCACCCGCTTGCCGCCGGCGAATTTTTCCAGGGGAATTCCCCCGAAATCCTCCAGAACGAGTGCCCGTACAAGCCCCTCGTCGATCAGGCCGAGGAGTTTGACAATACCTTTGTCCCCCCGATCGGAAAACTGCTTCAAGAGGTCGTATTCCCGGCGAAAGCGCCTCACCCTTGCCGTGGACGGGTGGGTCCCCCTCAGCCGCTTGATCACCACCTGTTTTTCCAGGGGCCTGCAAAACGCCCGATACACTTCGGATGTGTTGCTGAAATAGAGTCTTTCTCCCGCGTCAAAATCCTGTAACTTCATAGTCCCCTCGTCCACCCGGCACTACCCGCCGGCTCGCACCCCAATCACCCGACATTTCTTGCCCTTGAAGCAACAAATCCCGTTCAATCCCGCCTCACCCTTATGCTTCTTTCAGGCTCTTCCGTGCCGGCTCGTCGATTTCCAGCTTAATAAAAGGCCTCGCGGCAACTTCCAAAAAAATTCAGTCCAACAGACCGATTGCTTATGCCCTTGAAGCTCCCGTTAAATACCGCCTCCTTCGCCATGCTGCGTTCAGGGCCTTCCATTCAGCCTCGCAGCTCTCCCGTTTTATGAAGGGCTTCAAGCCAAACGCCCGGACGTTTCATTC
>PPCM01000701.1_pt1 | contig 22921 bp, 19 predicted proteins | sample 1555541 | NCBI WGS metagenome assembly PPCM01 (sample SAMN05284479, study PRJNA326546) | Marine sediment metagenome, whole genome shotgun sequencing project. | isolation source: marine sediment | place: Germany: Wadden Sea | collected 2012-09-05 | reverse complement strand
CCCTTCGCATTATCGCCACACACCAACAAGGCCCGCGGTGTCCAGGCATAAACGGTTGACCCTCGCCGGTCCCATAGGGAAACCCCATCGCTTCCAATGATGGGGATAAAAGTGTCGACGGGGTCAGTGTGTCCCTGTCCGAGCTGCCCGGCCTGGTTGTTTCCACACCCAACCCACCCCAACCCGGAAATGAGAACCATCATCTGGAAACTAAGCAAAGAGATGGACTGGACCACGGGTGCCGCACCGTCGACCCCAGGCAATGTGATACGGGTTGGCGCCAAAACATGGACGGGCAAATCACCACCAAACCGATACAAAAGATTGCCGCCCCACACATAAACGTCACCCCGGGCCGTAAGAGCCGCCACACCGGAGTCAGACACCCATAGACGCGCCACGGGAGGCAGGCGGACGTGGTGCATGGCTGGGATCTTCGCTTCTTCGCTTCCCTGGCCGCATTGGCCCCAGCGGTTGTCGCCACGAGTGTAGACACGGCCGGAAGAGAGAGTTAGGGTCATCTTGGCCGTCTTAACCTCCTTGGCTTCACAGGTGTACTCGGACCACGCATTGCTAGCCTTTCGACAGATCATTGACATGCCCACCATCGACTTGAGGCTCAAATCGGCTCGAATCGTGGCCGATACCATCATCCACATAGGAAGGGTAAAGAAAGCGTTGGGGAGAGGGCCTTCAATGTTCATAGAGACATCAACTCGTCTGGTAAAGCTGGCAGTGATCGGTGTCCTCCTGAAAGAGGGATAATCGGCAATGCGGCGGGTGAAATCGTTGTTAAGAATTTTGCAGCCATCAACTGAAAATGCTTTGCCTTTGCCAGAATTCATTTGTCTTTCTGAGCCTGATGTCTTCCAATTGGGATACTTCGATTTTTATAGTATTGGGATATTGTGAAAATGGGCTTGTGTTGTAACACACATACCATAATCTCACGTTTAACCCGTTAATCTACCAAGGTTTTGTTTCTCATATAAATAAGATTTACACAAAAATTCGAGAGAAGTCTGTTGTATGTCCCTTGACAATAGACTCAATAGGCCTGATGCAAAGGACATATTGAAGACAACTCTACAGTTGACAATTGGGCGCCCGTCCGTTGGCAGAATATCTTTTTCCAATGACACTGACACCGATGGGGAGTTCACAGCCTCGCTGTCGCCTGTCCCTGGGGTTGATTCAGCGATAATCACCACGGATGACAAGTTTGTTCAGTACACTGGCATGCAGCCCCCGTACAGCATGGGATCGATGTTCACTGGCGGGGATGATTCCTTATGCTCCTTCAACCTCCAGAGCGGCGCGGTGGTGCACCTATATGTAGTGTTCTGGTCAGTTCAGCTCTCTCTCTTCGATTCCGGCGCCTCTCTAGACCTGTCATTGACCATCTGTGACGGTGAAGGTGTTCCCACCCCACTTCCCATCACCCTTAACCCACACCCACCCAACCCGACCATGGAGACTACGTTATGGGTCCCGACGTCCACCGCGGCGGACCCCGCGCCCCTACCGCGTGTGGCAGTCAGAGTCAACCTTGAGGGCAGGCCAGCCTTGATGATATCGCCCACGTGGACGGGACACTCACTGGATGTCGTCGGCGATGGGCCCGCTGACGAGAAGAACGACGTCGTCGCATCAGTAATATTTGGAGATGTCACTGCAAAAGTAACTCGAGTCTCAGAGTTATCGGTCGACGTAGATTTGACAGTCAATCAGCGCTATGCTTCCACATCTATGGCCACGTGGGCGCTGATCCTGGTCACTCGCGACATGAACATTATAGAGCTGATACGAGTGGCTATAAAGCCAGCGCGCCGAGTCGATATCAAAGCCGTTGTTGGATGTACTACGATGGCCGAGCTCCGCTACCGGCACTCCGGCGATGCGATAACATGTTTGATTGAATCAATTCCAGATGTGCAAATTTTCAACAAGGTCACCAATCAGCCTATAATTGGTCCGTTTTCACTTGATCGCGATAACTCGTTGTTTATGGACGTCAGGCACACGATGCTTCAGCCCGGACACCAATGGATCCCGATCATTATCACGACGGACGACGGCACGGTCGTATACCCATTCATGTTGTTCTGCACTGCAACGCTTCCGTCCAACGCTGTGCGGCGTCGCTTTGTCGTTAATCTATCACGCACCTCGCCGGTGAAGAAGCGGTTTACGTGGCAGGAACAGACCCCGACGTCACCGTCCGACATCGCTTATGTTCGGTCCAACCATCACATTATGGAGGCCGTCGCCGCCTCGCCGATGGAGCTGGCGGACGGGGGGCTGCGGAAGTATGCGGTCGGGGTGAGGTTCTCTAAGGTTGAGGGCACGCTGCCGATGACAGGCGAGTTGAACCTTTATATCCTTGTTCGCGGCGCGTTGGAGCAAATCGTGACGTTTTCACTCGAAGAAGGGTGAGCTGGTGAGTTGCTGGAAAGGTAAGGTAAGGTAAGCTGCTTGCAAGATATTGCTCCTGAACATAATCCGCATATTTACGATATAAATCGAATTAAACACAACTCAGGCGAAGTGAATCCCGCGCTTATTGAGCTGAATCAACAGCCACAGCAAGTGCTCCACCGACAACATCCTCGGCCGCGTCGTCGCCGCCGCCTCGTTGCCCACCTCCCCACCTATGGGGAGCGCCATCACCGCCCCGATGGCGTGCCCCACACGTATGGCGGCCACCTTCATCGGGTTCTTCTCCTCGGGGTCATCGAGCGAGATAGAGTTCATGGAGCAGTATGTGATGTAGTTCGTAGCCAAGCTCTTCTTGATTGACGTGATTCCGAGGGTGCCGTTGAGGGTTTTGTTTTTCGTGCTGTACAAAACTTTCGTGAAGGCTTCCCATTCGCTGAAATTGAGCTCAGAGGGCACGTCTGTGCGGGGCTTCAACGTGATGATGCTTGAATCAACCTTGGGGGGTGGGCTGAAGCAGTTTCGCGACACCCCGAACAGATGGCGGGTCTCGGCGAGGAGCTGGACGTTGACGGCGAGTCTGGACCAGTCCTTGCTCCCCACCTGGGCCACCAGACGCATGGCGAACTCCTTCTGGAACATGAGGGTCGCGTTACGGTACAGGGGAACGCAGCGAGACGTGCCGTCGGCCGTGGTGATGTACTTGACATGGTTGAGAAGCTAGGTGAGCATATAGCGGAATAAACAAGACAATCACGCGGTGCGGGAGGGTGTTGCTTGTTGTGGGTGACTTACCTTGAAGCAAATGCCTGACGAAATGTTGTACGGACAGTTGGAAACGCAAAGGTCAAATGGGTATTTGTGAAGATCAACCGAGAGGAAATCAGCGTGGATGACCTCGATCTTCGACTTGTACTCGTGCGGGATGAGCTTCATGAGGTCCACCACCTGCCTGGGGTCAAACTCGATGGCAATGACCTTACGGGCATATTTCACCAGCTCGAGGGTGAGAGCACCCTTACCAGGGCCAATCTCGAGGACAGTGTCTGGATAAGGTTGGTTGTTGGGCTGGTCGCTTACCTCCGGGCTTGATTTTGGCCGCATCGATGATCTTGCGAATGATCTTTTGGTCTTTAAGGAAATGCTGACCATGCACCTTCGCTGGATAAGATTTGAGAGAACAGGTAACAAACTGAGCATCTGACCATGCGATGAACTGGTTCTCGCGGCCCGCTTCGGCTTGGTTGGGTTCGGCATCACAAAACACTTTTTGTTCTATAATTCGAACAAAATCGGAAGGTCAAGAATAGCCGCCACAACCGCAATAAAGCTATGTACCAGGACACTTGAGAACCGCTTTCTTTAACAATGTCGCCATCTCATATAAATGATGGCAGAAACTATCACGCCCTAACTATCCAACGACGAGTGTAGATGTCCCTTGCAGCGAACCCATTTATTTTCTACAACCTAGGCTGTGAGATGATCTTTGTTCTCTCCCAGCGCCTCGAATCTCAGTACGTTACGAAGGAAAAACAGCACAAAGTGATGAACGATCTCGTTTGTACTTCCTCAGACCGGCTAACATCAGCTCACCAACCTTTTCTCTCGTTCGTTCGCCTCTGAGCTCTTCGCACCGCAAGCCACGTACACACACACCAACGTACGCTACATTTTAGGCCGTATCATTTCGAACACGATCCTCAAGCTCACCGAGCCATCCATGCTCCGTCTCATACAACTCATGACGACGATGGTCAAGTGCCAGATGCTCAACTCCCGCTCCCTTCGTGGCTGTCGCGAGACTTTTGACCATCATGTCGCCGACGTGCTCGAATTGGCTCCCGCAGTGCCGACGGTGATGTCCCGCGTGGACGCCGTACGGGGCCAATTCGACGAGCTGATGGCCAAGATGACGCCCATTGATGAGCTCGTCACGTTCAACGAGATAGTCTCGTTCTTTCAGTCACATCACGTCAAGGTCTCCCTCCTCCTGGAGAAAAAACTCCAATACGGCGACGGAACGCCCCTCTTGAAGGCCCAACGCGAGCCCCCAGTCACCCCCACAGTCACAGGCCCGGGTATCGAGGACTCCACCCTTCCCACCCCACCACCCGTGGCCAGAGAGCACAAGGCATGCGAGATGCCCGTGCCGGGGACAAACATGTTCACAGACATCAGCAAGCAGCTCCAGGAGGTGAAGGTTAAGCCGTGCCCCCTAGCGTTGTTAACATCAGCAATCAACAAGCGGAGGGGAACGGGTGGGGCCACTGCAGCCGAACGGACCGAAGCCGTCGGAGAGATGGCGGCACCGATCCTAAGGGCTAGCGACATCACTGGGGACATCAAGGTGACTCTCTCGCTCTTCGATGAGCCCGAATCGTCCATCGGGTCGAAGAGTTCGGTCACAAAGGTGAAAGCGGGAGATATCGATGGGGCCATCGCTGAGTGGGACGCTGCTTGGGATAAGGGGGCTCCGGATGTGGATGGAGGGGAGGAGAATGATCTCCTGGACCTTCTGGACGACCTTTGAGGCGTTGGTCAGATTTTTCATAAATCAGACGCTATAAATGAAGAGAAAAAAGTATATGTGGTGAGTGGCATACTTAATGCACGCAATGCAGCTTGATAGTATGGGATATTCGTTCCGAGTGTGTTTTTCGCCGGTCAAATTTGAAACGCGCGCTATCATCACAACGGAATGGAGGGTGATCTACGTGACGCGCTGGAACATGTGGGCCTAGACCCCGATGAAGATTGGTCTGGTATTCAAGATGCTATCGTTGATTTCTGTTCCGACAGTAACGTGTCCTCGCTCGACAACGACGCTGCGATCGTCGTCAGAAAGCTTGCTGAGCATGCCGAGCTCCACGAGTGGTTCGAGCAAGAGCCGCGCATCTTTGCCATCATCGAGCACCTTCACACGTGTGACACGCCATCCCGCCGTGTGGATGCTGCCATTGCCGCCGTCGCTCTCCTCGAGCATAAGTGCTACCCCGCCCCCGGTCCGTCCATCCGCAAGGTAGTTGAGGCCATTCTTCGCGACAAGGATACGGCGGCGGCTCGTGCCCTTCTTGAGCGTGTAGCCCCCCTCATAGGCACTGAAGGCTTTGATCCCGAAGGAACAGTCACATCAGCCTGGGCCTCCGCCTTAAACGACCCTGCGGCGACCCTCCGCGGCGCTGCTGTCGATCTACTTGAGTCTATCCTCGATCGTTGCCTCAGAACGGTGTCCAAGACGACAGATGCTGCACTAGGCGAGATCATGCCTAACGTGGGGAACTGCGTCGCCATTACCACCGCTAGAGACGGCACTGCGGCCCAGGACATGCTACGTAGGCTCGCGTTCACGATCAACGAGGCTACGTGGTCGCGACTCCCGGTCAAGGCTGATGCCGAGACAGGAGTCCACGGCCAGGCCTTTGTAGACGACGTAGCAGCCCGATTCGTGCGCGTGTGTCTCTTCCTCGGCGCCAAGAACCCCGCCCACGCGACTAAGATCCTCCCCAAGCTCGCGCGGTTCGTACACCAACACAGGCAACACATGGGAACCTTCTACTCGAGGCTTATCGCCCTCAAGGGCCAGGGAATGGCCGTTGACGCCATATTCGAAGACACTACCATCCAGACGTCCGCAGCCCGCCTAACACTGAGTGATGGCGCCACCCGCGGCCTCCTCGGTGCGGGGGAGAAGCTCTGGGCCTTCATCAACAAGGTGAGGCACATGGACTCGGGCATGTCACACGGATTCGTCAAGGCGGCGCTGACACACTCCGCTGCACCGAAGGGAAAGGGGAAAACTCCCACAAAGAAGGTCGGGCAGACAGGGCTACTCGTCGCTAACACGTCCGTCCCCAAGACCGCCTACCCCGAGATCATCCGCCTCGTTCGGCGCCTGTATGTCCCTCTCGAGGTCACCCAGGTCGTCGCCGCAGTCTGGCCCGCCATATCAACCACCCTCCCCAAGCTCGACGACGATGAAGTCGAGTGGCTCGGGCAGGCCATCGTAGGCTGCCTCAGAGAACTCCAACAGGTCCGAACATTCCTTCAATACGCGGCAGGTGACGTGATAGTCAAAGCGCGACCCCACTCCAGGCATCGGGCCGCGTTGATACTCTCCTTGCTCGACCAGAGGCCCAAGGGGTTCTCATTGCCGAGCGTGGTGCCTGACGGTGCGGGGATCGACTCGTGCCGCGATGCCCTGATAGACATGGCCACAGTTCCCTCAGATTTGACCGCTGACCCCCATGATATATATTGGACGATGGAGCGCGCCAGACGCGCCGCTGCCCTCCTAGATCAGGCGGGGATGGCCAAGGAGGACATCAAGGCCAGTCCTGTGGTCCAACAGATCATTGACATCACGTCTTCTGGAGCCCAGCGCCTCGGACGCCCCGGGGATGACGTGGAGACTCAACTAGCCGCCGCACGTGCCGCGGTGGCCGTCACAGCGTTGTCATGCACGTCTGCGTGTCTCGTTGAGCATTTCTCGCCCGTTTTGATGCATATTTTAGTCCACTCCAAACCCACAGAAAAAATGCTCGAAGCTTCCCACGCACCGACCGACGACGACGACGACAACCTATTTGACGGCCCAGTGTGCATGGCAGCGCCCATAACCCTCGCCCACATGGCCGTCGTCGATATGATGGCCTGCGTGGTACACAAGACAGCGGAGACAGCCACAGCCAGCGAGTCAATGAGAAGACACTTCCAGGGGGTCTTGGCGGTGGTGTTTCGCGTCTTCTCACGGGCAGCAATGAGTCAAGGCTTCACCTATAACAAGAACGAGACGATGCCGTCCATCCTAACAGGGAGGATGGCCACGCACGGCGCCTTGGTGTTGATGGCGATGACAGCCGCCACGACAGCCATATGCACCCGGGGGCGCGCGTTGACGGAGCTGCTCGCACATGAGAGCATCGACATCACGGCCACACTGGTTCAGCTCATTCAGGTGGGGTTAATGGCCAAACAGGCTGCCATACGGGCCAGGCTACTCGACGGTATCGTGTCCCTCGCCCAGCAGACGCCCTCATCGCTGCTCATGGCCCTGTTAGTGTTCTACGCCAACGATCCGGACCGGGCCATCAAACAACGTGCAATGGCGCTGCTATCGGGACTAGCCGCCATCAGTTACAAGCAGACACGGCGCCCGACGGGGGACAGACAGTCGACCGTCGACACTGACCGCCGCATGGTCCTCATTCGGGCAGACTACGTGGTCTACTGGCTCGCGCTCCTTCTGGTCCACTACCTGGACACCATCGAGACGGAAGACGGGTTGGGGACCGAGGCGGAACGGCGGGATACGTTGGCACGGATAGCTGACCACGCGGCGCGGTCGTTGATGGCCGATAAGGTCGCCATGGAAACGCGTCAGTTAGGCTACTCGGCAGCGGGCATGACAATGGGTGTGCTACGAATGATCCGCACGTACGCTGCGGCCGTAGTCACCACCACTGACGAGGTGACTAAGAAGAAGACCCGCACCCCAGACATACACACCACGCGACGCCTGTTAGCCGTCTGTGACGCACTCCTAAAGGCTATCATGGACCACACCCGGCGGTCAAAGGTTTGGGGCAACGCGGACGAGCTCAACAAACACACGGTCAAGAAGTTGTTGCTGTCTGGGTGGTACGCTAAGATTCCTCGTGACGCAGCGTGGAAGGAATTCGATAGGGAAGTGAGCTTTTTACCCGCTGGATTTGAAGAAAAGTTGACGGCGCTTGATGCCGAGGCGAACAAGAACAGAACACCGAAACGGTTGACCCCGAGGCCGAAGGCTGCCGCTGATCGTGGAAAGCGGAAGACTCCAGATAGAAAGGATAAGCGAGCGAGCACCAAGAAGGACAAGCGCCCCACCCCAAATCGGACCCCGCAGCCACGGAAGAAGCTGGACATGGACACGGTGGTCACACCACGCCGGCCGCCGTCGACCAGGGTGTCGCGGGTGATGTACTTTGGGGGCGAGGACGACGAGAGTAGCAGCGACGGGGGGTTTGACTGAGGACTGTAAATGAGAGTTATAAATGCGATAGGTTGTGAATAAACGAAGAATTTGTACACATTATACAGCAATGATACACCCCAGATCACCATCCAAACTCTGCCCGCCCTGCCCAGGTTCGTCGTGAAGGTAATTCAGTAAGTTGAACATCTTTGATCTGACAGCCGGGTCGTGGGTCGGCCAGGGCAAGTACTTTGCAGGTGTTAGGGCTGAAATGGTCTTCATCCCCGTCCCCGAGGCCGACCTCGTTGGCACCCAATGATCAATAATCCATGTTCGTTACCGACAAACAATGTAGTGTACGACGGCTTGGTAAGTCCGTGAGTATCCGATCAATGGTAGACCTGTGCCAGGCACCGGGGTCGGGTCGAGGCGGGCGGGGTGCTGGCAGTGCTCCGCTCCAACGTCGATCGACTGCCACGCATCGGGGCATGGGTGTGTTGGGCTGGTACCAAATATAACGAAAATTGTAAGGGCTCACACCTCCATTGTCATCTACACCGTGTGCCCTCGAACTACTTGATTGACGACGCTACCGGATGCAGGGTGCAGGACCGGTACGACAAGTCCTTTCACTGAAGCTACCTGAGAGCGAGACGTACAAATACCACACCAGCCACTTACACAACAACCAAATCGTAGTCTGTGATGCATGTCGCCCAGCTAGACGGCATCTATGTCAGGGCCGACAAGGTGATGAGCAGTCGACCTATTTCACCACTGGCCGCCGCAACTTCACACAAACAAAATCAAAAAATCTAAACCCATCTCCACGAAGTTCCCAATCGTATAGTTTATCGTTTCCCATCCCGACCCTCACCCGCACTCCACGCACGGCGACGTCTCCAGCGGTGACCCCACCTCGCCCTCCACGGCCGGAGACACCTCCATTGGGGGTAAGCCGGAGCCGGGGGTGGCCAAGAGATCGTCGTCAAGGCAATCAGACTCACCCAACCCAGGGACACCCACCCCGATCCCGCCTGCGTCGTCAAGGCCATAAGCACTGGGGGTCAACGTGAACCCCACCCCACCGTCAATGCCATCAGGGACCACGCTGGGGGATATATCCACAGGCTCGGCCACGGGTGACGTCAAATCATAGTCACCCTGCACCACAGAGTTGAGCCGGACCACCTCCTCGACGAGGTCGGGCAAAACTTCACACAAATCTTTCATACTGTAAATAGATCTATAAACCGACCCGGATGAAATGATTTGGTGCTCGTCGTCGTTCTTGAGAATAACAGAGTTGATCGCTTCCGTGAGGCGCCGCGCGATGTTGGGCCCAATGGGCAGCTCGCCGTCGGGGCCGGCCAGGCGCTTGACGGTGTCCACAATCTGATCGAGGGACGAATCCAAGATTTGGTTGAATTTGGTCATATCTTCATGCATAGATTGGATTGACTTGTCAGCAGCCACCAGTCGTTTCTGACCGTTGACGATTTCGCCAATTTGAACCCGTAGTTGATCGAGCAGGGCCTCGGCTTCGGCCTGACCGTCGTGGAAGCGCGCCAGTTCGTCGTTGGCGGCATCCAGAGCGGTTTGCGCGCTGATTCGCGATTCACGCTCCCCGTTGTATAAATCAGTCATCTTTTCCAATTCTTCCACCAAATCTTCATTAGATTTGACCGTCAACTCCATCTCCTCCTTCTGAGTCATATATCTACCTTCCAACAAGTCGAGCGTCCGCCGAATGGCCCCAAGTTGATCAGCGAATGCGTCGCGCTCCACAACGACACCCTCGAGCGTGTTGCCATGGGCGCGTGCCTCCGCCTCGGCTGTGTGAACGAGAGCCGCGTATCTCGTGTCAGCCACGCCCTTTGTTTCTTGCGCTGCGGCCTCTAACGCCTCCGCTTCTGCCGTTCTATCGTCGGCTACGGCTTTGAGCGTTGCAATCCGTTTCTCGGCTTTGGTGCGGCGCGTTTTCTCTGCTGTTAGAGCCTTGCGGGCCTGCACGTTATCGCTGTTCGCCTTTTCGAGTTCTTTGACCAGTTTGTCGTATTTCACCTTTGTTATCCACTGGCCACCTGGTCCAGACCGGGCGACACCGGGCTTGTGGCGGGGCTGGGGCTGGGCACCGGCGATGGAGACATCGTAGGCAGCCCCCCACTCATTCTCCAAGGCACTAGATAGCACATCATATTCAACATATTCCGGCAGATCATCAATCTCATCAAATTTGACGGACAGATCGTCGACGAGGCCGACCATCAACTTATCTCTATCGGTTGACCCATCTACACCAACCCCGATGAACCCGCGTCCCGCGGTCGCCGGGCAACACAGCTGACTGAGTGGGTGGGTGGACCAAGACAGGCCCGCGGTGGTCCCTTCGGCCAACCTTGCTAGTGTTTTGACTGACGTCGTGAGATCCGTCACGTCTTTATCGTGCGATCCGGCCCTAGGCTGGCCTATGATGACTATGTTGAGGTTAGAGGTCGGGCACGCGTCTGTCTTGTCCGACAGTGTTAGTTGAAGCAACAAGGAGCCGGCGAAATCGCCATCTTTCATCGTAGCGTTGAAGAGGCGGGATTTGACAATCTTATCGAAAGAGAACAAGTCAAGGACGGGCTCATGGGTCAGCCCGGTGAGCCGCAGCGTCTCTACACCCGTCTTAGCGTCTTTGTCGATGTTCAGCATCACCTTCATGGCCGACGACTGCTTTGTTGGTACAATCAGGTCCATCAGACGTCCAACACGGGCCTCAGCCATCCCGACGGACAGGGTGTGCGACGCCGTGCATGACAGACGCTCAATGGAGGCTAGTGCGATGAGCCGCAGCGCGTTGAGGGTGTGGCCGCCCTGGTTTCGAGTGAACTTTGGTCTGACATCGAGATTGGACATCAACAGCGGCGACATGACGCCGTCAGAGCTGAAAATGAGAGTTTGAGACTCATTACACTCGACGAATCGCCTCACATGCTTGTGTATGAATTTGTTGTATAGCTGCTGAACCAACTCGCCTTGGTCACCGCCAGAGGTCAATGTGCGGTCCGCGGAAAGAGCTGGGCTCTCTGTATCAAGCGTCTTGGTTAGATGTTGGTCGTCCGCAAGTACAACCACTGAGCGGCAGCCGGACATTGCGTGAGCGACGAATTTTGTGTTCAACGTTCCTGGTTTATTGAAGAACTAAGAAGTATCAATTGTAGCGCTTACCAACAAACTTTGTGCGTCAAACCCATGTTTACATCACCATCAATCCATGTTGGAAAAATGATTTACAGTCAACCACCTGACAACGAAAACACCTGCCGCCACAGCCACAGCATCACTTCCCGTTCCCATTAAGCCGCAGCAACAAGCGCCCTACCCATCCTAGTGCGTCTCCAATCCTATCAGCGCCGGGCTTTGTGAGCCGAATATGAAGAATAAGGAGGGCCGAGAAAACAAAGACAAAGAAGCAGAGGAACACCAGAAGGCGCTCCTTGACGTCCGCCCACCTGATCTGACGCATGGCCTCCTTCCCTTCGGTGGCTGCTCCGCTGATCTTTTGGTGTTCGAGGACGGCTTCTTTGAGGGTTTCAGTTGAGGAGACCAGCGTTCCAAGCGCTTCATCCTGCTCGCCAATGATCTCGTGGAGCAGACGCTCCGTGCTAGCAAGGGTTTCGTGAACTGGGTCGTCGGATGATGTTTCTTTGCCAATGAGATCAGTGCGTTCTGAGATGTGTATGGTCTTTTCGACCTGATGCACAGTCTTGGCAAAGGCCGTGTTCAGTTCTGAGAGTGCTTCTTCCTCGGCAACAACGGGGAATCCCTTGCTTTTCAGTGTGGCAAGTGCTAAACGAGCATGTCTGAAGGTTATACGGATTTTCTTCGACTGTTGCCGCAAAGCTTCAGTTGTTTGCGCTGATCGGAGAGCATCAAGCTGCGAAGCGCACTCAGTCAGGCATGAACTCAGTTCTTCTGTCATTTGACAGATTTTGAAGAAAAAGCCTTCATTTCAGGCAGACCAGGCCGAGACTTACAGGCAGTCGCGCATGACCCGGTCTGTCTTGGGACAGTAAGGTTGTTGCTCGATTTAAGCTTAGTAAAATAAGAAAAATAACTGTTCGTTTGCGGGAGGACTACCATTTACATCACTTAGTACGTGGGGCAGTGGGGCATGGGAGAGATGTCGATGATGGCACCGCCCTTGACGTAGGCGGCCTCGCGGGCACCAGCGGAGTGGCGCTTGAGCTCGACGGTGACGCCAGTCTTCTTGGCCTCAGCCTTGATCTCGTCGTTGCGCTTGGCACGGGCACGGATCTCGTTCTTGAGGGCGGACTGCTTGACATGCTCGATACGGACATGGATGCGCTTGCGGATGATGCGGCCACCAACACGCTTGTTCACCTCAACACCGACAGCACGGGGAGTGACGTTCCAGACGACACCGGTCTTGCCGTGGTAGAACTTGTGGGGCATGCCACTGTGCACAGCAACGTTGGCCTTGATGTCAACGTGGTCACCGAGCTTGTAGTTCACAAGGCTGCGGCCAGGGGCAGGCATGCCGTGCTTGCGGAAAGACTGCTGGAACATGTAACGCGTACCATGGCGATAACCCTTTGTAACATCTTATTGGAGCTCACAAACCTTAGAGTGAGGCATACTGGCTCAACAACGTCTCTCTTCGACTCAAAGTCCGACTGTGAGAGTCGAATTCGTGGTTTTAACCAGGACTTTTCCAAACCTTCCAACAACGGCAAAGCGCATTCAGATGGTTTCAACGGCACGATAGTACCCTGTATCATACATGTTTCCTTGTCATGTGCTATTTGTAAACTGAGAAGTTCTTTTGAACTTTTTCATTCTGCGCCTAGGGTATGGGATCACGAAGACTTGTGCCACAACGCCCGACGATAGCATGTCTTGACCACGATACCATGGTTAGACGACATTTATCTTCAATCAAATTGCATGTTACGGACATTACCACTTCTGGCCCTGAGCAGAGTGAATCAATTTGAACTAGCGACGATTGGGTTACGATAGTTGAGGGACGACGTGTCTAGACAAGGCGTTCTGGCCCCTTCACCCACGCAGGAACTCAAACTCTTCATCGTCAGGAAGGGTTTGCTCAGCCTTCCACTGCAGTTCCTGTTCTAGGACGTCGGGAGGCAGCAATACTTGCGAGAGTATGGTGATATCAACCTCCTTCCCCTTCACATTAACCGTTGTCGGGACGAGGCTGATGTTTTGGCTCTTCAGAGCATCAAGAGAGGTCATCTGCTGGTCAACATCGCGCGCAGGATCAGCCACGTCCAGGGACTTGTCTCTCTCCCCGTCAAGTCTCGGAATGAAGGTCTCGGACTCGGCCATATTTGTTGTGTTTTTTAAGATATTTTCGCGACCAAAGATAAATGTGAGTGGTGTCACAGCCCTGTCTCACACTGACAGGTGATCCGATACACTCTGTGTAATGCACATGCTTCTTTGTTGGTCATAACATGTTTATAGAAAGACGCCCAACTTTGCCGGATAATCTTGTCGTCTTGAAAAAGCAAGTTCGCAACTACTATACATGGGTTTATCGGCTCTACTCAGCCCCATCCTCAAGTGTCAACAGTTCTGTAATTTGCCGCGCGTTCCCTGTGGCTCCCAGCCACAACTTGAACAGCTTTTGTATAGAATCCTCTAACGCAACACGCCCCTCAACAGGCAAATCAGGCGAACGCATCATACTGTGGAGCTCAGCCACTGTGTCCAGCTTAGCACGGAGAGCAGCACTGAATTTCTCAGGTAGCGATGAGGGGTTCACCAAAGTGGCCGATGTGGAACTGAAAGGGACGAGGAAGGGCTGGAAGTCGTCGGGAGACATCAGACCGCATTGGTCACAGCCAATGAACACCGCGCGGTCCCATTGGTTGATGGTTGGTGAGATTCCGGCCTCTTCTAGGTCTGTTTCGAGCGTATCGTAGTAGGAATTGTAAGGGCCAATCACCGAGGCTCTGCAGCCGAGAAGCATCGCCGGCATGGTATTGGACAACACGTTGAATGTACAGTCAGAGCATGCTGAAACGCGAATTGCTGCTGTGGATGCGATAACGGTCACATGATGGAGATCTGAAGCCTGTACAGTGCCAGCGACGGCTCCCAGGAACACGGTGCAGTCTGTGCACGCCACTAGCCTCACGTGGGCCATTGGAGATAGCAGGTAGATGGTTACCTTGGTGCATTCCGCAATCGTTACGTTGCCGGACGCTTGTTGGGAAATAGTGCATTTGGACTGGCCTTGAATGACCGTTGAGGGCGTAGGCCGGTGCTGGTTCGGCTTCAGCTCATCGGCGAGGGCGTCCTCGTCCTGCGCAGCGTCCCCAGTAGCCATGTGCTCGGTGACGATGGCCACAAGGCGAGGCACTGTCATCTCAGACTGAGCGTCAAAAAAATCGGGGATGGCATCGCCAAGGCTGTCCCAGACGGCCGCTCTGTGGTCCCCAGCGTTCAAGAATAGTCCAATCGCGTCCACGTGCATGGCGCTAACGTGTAACGTGACACTAGTTGACGCCGAGTCAGCCATGGCCATTGACGCGAGAAGGGCCGCGAGGTTGGCCGTCACGAAGGCCATCATCTCCGCCTGAGAGGCCGCCCCGGACGCCTGCACGCCCTGAGCCATGGGACTTACCGGCGACGCGTGGGGGGAGCTGAACGGGGAGTTGGGGGAGCCTGGGGGCGCCTCGCCTGGATAACGGGAGTTGCGGGGGTTCCGCTGAGGCGAGTAGTGGAAGAGCGTGACAAAGAGGAACGCTAGGAAGCGGTGGCTGTTGACGGCGGTGAGCTGGACGGGCTGAGAGGAGGAGACTTTGGAGATGTTCGCAAAGGCTTCGAATATACTGGGTAAGAGGGGTAAAATAGACATACAGTTGCGCAAGGTCCTTGGGAAACTGCAGCAGTTGGGTTGCAACCTTCATCCAAGCGGAAAGAGTGAGATTTCCTGTGTTTCTGGTGTCTGCAGCCGCAAACAGCTTCGCTATGTGGGGTAATGCGGTTACCGTGAACGTTCCGTTATTGATGGGGAAGTTGGCCAGGTGAAAGACCTCTTCGTTACACCAAAAAATCGTCATCGTTATCTTTTGTTCAAAGCGCTTCGATTTACAGATGTTAACTATCCGTCTGACAACAGCAGACACGCGCGCCCGGCGGCCGCATTCGCGAACTAGAACAGCCGAGCACGCGTACAAACAGGAACTTGCAACAACAAAAAACGATTCGCAGGGTGAAGAAAAAGAAAAAGAAAACACAAAAACCGACGCCCGGCTCACTCCCCCACCAACGCAGCCGCCTCCTCCACGTACTCATCGAGCTGCGTCACCTCCCGCCCCCCGAACCTGATCCCGCCGCCCACCCTCGGCACCATTGGCGACAGGCCCGCGGGGACCCCCGCAGTGGTGTGGATTCGAGAATCAAGACAGTCCGGGTCAGTCAAGATACGTGCGTCGATGCCGCACCAATACACAACCAGTCCGGGGCCAAAGAGCCGAGCGTAGCTGCGGAGCTGGTTGGCGACGTTCTTTCTGTGGATGGTAAGGGATCCAAACATAGATTTGGAGTCGATCCAGTAAATCGGCTGACTGGCGAGGAGTAGCGGGGTCCGGCAGATAATATCCGGCGTTTTGTGCACATCCGAACTGAATCTCAGATCGTCTTCCGTGTCAAAGTTGCATCCGACGTTCATCATTGCTTGTTGCAGTTTGTATTCGCCCAGCAACCCGTAGTGTCGCGCCGTGCACGCCGCATGATGACTGTACGAGAGATCGGCCTCTTGCGCGTCCTCGATCGCAATGTTGAGCAGCTCACCCGTGCTATCGCCAGTGAGCACGTCCGGCGACGACATTACAATTCGGACAGCTTGTTTGAGCTGTGGTCGTGATGGGCCTGACGCAGGCCACTTGGGAAGGCCAAAGCGTGTGGGGTTCGTCTGGGACAGGAATGCCTCGACGGCGAACCTTACGAGCAGTACATGGGGGAAGTTTGCTCTCCGTGCTATCGAATGGATGGGCACGGGTTGCGGAGCTCGCGTGAGGAGCGTCAAATAGGTGAAACGCTTAGAGCGGTGCTTTCCTGACTGTCGGATGGATAGATTGGTCATGTTGGCGCTGTGTATGCTGCGAATAGTGTGCCATAGACACATGGGGTCTGAGTTAGAGGGTGAATGAGGAGAAACAGACACTCTGAGAAGAAGTTGCTCTGCAATATCGCCTTAAACGGATCCACATTACTCAGCTCTTGCTCTAACAAGTCACATACTTCGGCTGAGATCTCCATATCGCCCGATACAGGCCAATCTTTGCTATCGGTCGATTTATGACATACGAAACGAAAGAAGCCTGGGTCTTGATCATTGCCACCATATCGCCGCCGCCACGTCGCCTTACCCCCACCCAGCTTCTGGTCTATTTCTGTTCTATTTACCATCACTCGCGGCGCCCCACGACCTGCTCCATCTGCCGCATCATCGTCACCATATTCCCCCCCACCGCCGCCGGCCTCGCCCGCACCGCCTCGACAGCCTCCTGCCCCTCCTGGACTGCCGCCGCCCGTTCGCCCCGTTGGCCCTTGGCTAATTTCTCAAGGTCGACCTTCCCCTCGTCCACAATGCGAGTAACCGCGTCTCTAGCCACAGTGACGAGACCAATCTGCGCGTCGACTGTAGATCTGTACACTGAGACGCATCTCTTGAGGTCCTGCACGGCCCGGTCGAGTTTCTCTTGTGCCCTCTTCACTCTCCCCTGGACGAGGTGGGCGCGATGTGAGAGATCATCGTGGTGTCTTGACCGCAGCCTGTCCAACTTAGCGGCGAGTTCAGCCTCTATCTCGCTCGTCTTTCTGTCTTTCTCTGCGTTCGCGGATTCACGGATGGCGTTCTTGAATGCTGTAAACGTTGACTCGACATCATCGAGTGTGAATTGCTGTGAGCCGAGAAGTATCGACGACAGGCCCTCGGGCATATCGAGGCCCGGGTCGGCCTGTGTGACGCTTTTCCTTCCCGACTCCTCGTTGGCCTTCTTTCGTGTCCGAGGCTTGGGCTTCACCTCCACCCGACCCGTCTCTCGAATCGGGCTGGGGGACTCGGGCGACGTCGTCTCACCCGCGCTGAGTGACTGGTCCAGGTCCAGGTCGTTGTCGGGGTGAGTGTCGGTCGGGGCGGGGGCGGGCAGCGACTTGACGGGTCGGGTTGACTTACGTCTCGTGGGGGCGGGGGTTGGGTGGGTCGCCGCCCTTTCCTTTCCTGCCCGCCGAGGGGTCGACTTGGCCACCTCAGCGCTGGGTTGGGTGACCCTCGCCCGCTTGGCCCTCGGGGCCGACCTCACCTGTCGCCCCTCATCTCCAGTGAACCCGAGCTCCTGGCTCAAGGTCGACCCGCGGGTGCGACCCACCCGGTCGACCCGCACCTCCCCAACCTCAGCCTCGTCGGTGGGGGGTTGGGTGGTGTCACAATCGGTGGGGGCCTCCTCGTCGCTGTCAAGGGCGGGCTCGGGGGTTGGGCGGTGTGGGTGGGCCCGGGCTGACTCGCTCTTCCGTTTGCCGACATCCTCAGGCTTGGTGATCCGACTCGACTTGACTCGGGAGTTGATCTCGCGAGTCATGCTCTTTTTAATCCCGTTGCTATGAGCGGATAAGGTAACGCCAGTGGCAAACAGGTCGGCACACGGCGCGCCTCTCGGGCATACTCCGGCAATCGTGATTGACCCGCGCCGGACGCTGATCTCAAGTCGAGTCAAAGTCGAATAAGGCATGACGGCCGTTGACCCGTCGACTCTCAGAGTCAGCGAGTCGGCGTTAAAGTCGATCGCCGAGTCCATGCGGGGCAGGGTTGGGGTCGACCCGGTGATGGGGATGGTGATCGCCGGCGTCGCGGGGGGCGGGTTGGCTGTAGTTATAAATGAGAGTATATCTCTTCCGAGGGCGGCGGAAGGAGAGTCGATGTATAACGTGAGGGTTTGGTTGAGGGCGCGGGGGATACGTTTGTCCTTAACTGGGGTGCGTAGGGTGTCTAACGCGAGCCAGAGGAGGCCCGAGTCACCTCTTTTCACTGCAGCGAGGAGGAGTGCGTCCTGAATTGCCTGGCTGTGCGGCATGGATGAGAGCAGGGGTGCTGGATGAGTGGGTGGGGTGGGTGGCTTACCTGTAGCTCTGAGTCGAGAGATGTCAGCGGCGGGGGTGATGGTCGTCATCCACTTGAGAATGAGTGGCACCGTTGGTGCGAGGGTGGTGTGGTACGGCAGGAGACGCATGAGGAGACGGAGGTACGGTCTGAAGAGAGACACGGGGCCGTTCAGGGCGCGCGCGGCGAGGGCCTCGAGCGTCGTGGGGACGGGAAGAGAGGGAAGCTTGGCGGCATTTGACTTGAAGGCAAAGGCAGCCGTGATGAGCCGCATGCCTTCAACGAGAGACTCATTGGGTGTGTCAGTGTCAGCGAGTTTCGACAGACAGGCCTTCAGAGCCTCTGAAGAAAGTGTTGTTTTGCCGTTTGGAGGAGTGTGATGATCCAGAGCAAGGATCGCATCCATCCAACGATCCTCACGGATCATACGGTTGATAGATACAACCGAAGGCTTCTACGTAAGCTGTACATCAAGAAACAAACCATTTCGCTCGTGAGTTGCAGTTGTCCGGCAACTGTAAAACCGAAAGAACACCACACACTTAATCCAGGATAAATGACCTTAGGCGTTTATTGACTTAGTTGGTCTTAGCCATGAGAGCCTTGGAGTGGCGCTCGAAGAGGTTAGACTCGAAGGTGGTCTCACCCCAAAGGTCGGGGGTAAGGTAGCAGTACGTCTTGCGGATGGCATCGAACGTAGCGGAAGCGAAGTTACCGAGGGTACGGGTGGAACCGGACGACTGGACGTACACATCCTGGACACCAGCGAAGGAAAGAACCTTCTTGGCGACGGGGGCAGCGACGATGCCGGAACCACGGGGAGCGGGGCACAGACGCACACGGACGGAGCCGGCGCGGCCAGTGACCTTCATGGGGACAGTGTGGGGGCCACCGATGTTACCGAAAGAGTAACCGAGACGGACGGGGACAAGGTTGAGCTTGGCCACGAGGATGGCGCCACGGATGGCGAGGGCAACCTCCTTGGCGACCTTGATGCCGAGACCCATGTGGCGCTTCATGTCACCGACGACGACGAAGGCCTTGAAGCGAGTACGCTGACCGGCAGTGGTCTGCTTCTGGACGGACATGACCTTGAGGACCTCCTCGGAGAGGGGCTCGTCCTTGAAGAAGTGATCGACGATCTGGAATTCCTTGATGGGAACGGAGTACAGGAAGATCTCCTCGATGGAGCGGATCTTGCCCTCCTTTACGAGACGGCCGAGCTTGGTCACGGGGACCCACTCCTCCTTGGCATCACGGCGGGGGCCGCGCTGGGGGCGACCACCGTCACGACGACCACCCTCACGACGGCCCTCACCACCGAAACCGGAACGGGGCTGCTGTTGGCGACCAGAATCCTGCTGCTGCTGCATATTACTCTAGATTTTCGCTTCTGAGGCAAGTCGATTTACAATTTGTGGTTAAAACCAAAGGAAGGTTTTGAAGACGAGCGATGAAAGCGACAGCGATGTTGGAAGGTAATGGTGTTGTAATGCTTAGGACGTTGCGCGGGAAGAGTCGGCGTAATTATCTCCAAAAGCCGCAATCAAATCATAAGTTGACAATAACAAGAAAAACAATCTGATCGTGCAGACGATCACAACGAGTCAAGTGCGCAGGCTTAAGCCCTGCAGAAACCTGCCAGATTTCGCAATTCAAAGGCAATGACACTTGAAGACCGGGCAACTTTATTTTGACTTTTGTGGACGTCAACAAAATGCTTAGTCTGCTTAAGCCCAACGCTAACCAGTTCTCTCGGCTCGTTCATCACGCCTACGATGCCTTCCCTTACCTTTCTCACTCCGAGGAGACCCGTCAGCAAGCTCTGGCGACCATCGGCGTCGACAACATTGACACTATTCTGAAGTGCATCCCCGATGAGCTCCGTCTCAAGGAGAAACTGGACCTCCCTCCCGCCATGTCCGAGATTGAGATTGACCGTTGGTTCAACGAGGCTGCTGCGAAGAACCTTTCGGGCGAACAAGCCCCCTTCTTCCTTGGCAACGGCATTTACCGCCACTTCATCCCCTCTGTGGTTGACCACCTGATACAGCGTTCCGAGCTCCTCACGGCCTACACGCCGTACCAGCCTGAGGTCTCCCAGGGCACTCTTCAGGCCATGTTTGAGTTCCAGACGATGATTGCCATGATCACCGACATGGATGTGGCCAACGCGTCCATGTACGACGTCCACACGGCCATCGCCGAGGCTGCCCTCATGGGCCGTCGCATTACACGTAGACAGAGAGTCATTGTCGCGCCTACCGTCCACGATAACAGCGTTGACGTCCTCAAGACGTACGCCAAGCACGACGGTCGCATGGCTGTTGATGTATGCGAGCCCAACGTCGACCCCAGCGCCGACTGGGTTGAGGACGTCATCTCCCGCATCGACGGCATCACATCCACCGTCATTGTCCAGAACCCTGACCAGTGGGGCACCGTAAGAGACCTCACCCACCTCGCTGAGACGTGCCACGAGCACGGCGCCCTTCTCGTCGTCTCTGTGCCCGAATGCGTCTCCCTTGGCCTCGTTCAGCCTCCTGGGGCTATGGGTGCTGATATCGTGGTCGGTGACGGTCAATCCCTCGCTGGTCCCATGGCGTACGGTGGACCCAGCGTTGGTTTCATGGCCTGCCGCAACAAATTCACCCGTCAAATGCCTGGCCGCTTTATTGGCGAGACGAAGGACGCCGACAACAACCGCGTGTACGTGCTCACCCTGGCCACCCGCGAGCAGCACATCCGGCGCGAAAAGGCCACATCCAACATCTGCACGTCTGCCGGCATCATGGCGACTTCCATGGCCGCCCACCTTGCCCTGCTGGGCGAGGCTGGATTCCGCGACCTCGCCACCCTTTGCCATTCTAAGACTCTGGACCTTGTGGACCGTATTGAGGCTGAATGTGATGGTGTTGAGGTCATCAACAAAACCTTCTTCAATGAGTTTGCCCTCAGGCTGCCTAAGGGCACCAACGCCGTCGAGTTTGTCGAGGAGTGTGCCCAGCGCCGCGTTCTCGTGGGTGTTGCCGGCCCCGTCGTCCACCCATCGGGGCCGTACGACGATGTGCTCCTCGTTGCGGTCACGGAAACGGTGACTGACGCGGACTGCGATGCCCTGCTGGCGGAGCTCAAGAAGCTGTAATGGGTATGTGTATAAAAGTGGCTTAGGCGGTCTTGTTTGTGAACTGAGTTTGTCTTTTGTCGCGGTTCTGTTTTAGTCCGGCAAACTTATCATTTATAGTCTAGTGTGGCTTGAACGAGTACGCAAGTGTGCAGTACATACAGTGGATGTAGTGCATTTCGGTCACTGAGCGCCCATTCTTTTCGCTGCGGGAAAAACTTTATAAGCAGAGACGCTATCTGCGACGCTCTACCGCCCTGCAGAATGTCGGCGGATAATATCCAGGTAGCTATTAGGGTACGGCCGCTGATTTCGCGCGAGACGAATGCAGCATGCAAGCCTATCTGGACTGTAGAGAAATCTCGCTCACAAAATGGCGGATATGTGCTCAAGACGGAAAGTTTTGGCCCGTCACAGCGTCGGGGAGCAAATACTACGCAAATATACGAAGATTTTGATCATCTCTATGGCCAGGAGAGCACGAATAGCGAGATATTTACGTCTCTTACGAAACCCATCGTCAACGCAGCCCTAAACGGCTTCAACGGGAGCATATTTGCCTACGGCCAGACGTCCTCGGGCAAGACGCACACGATGTTCGGCGCTGACGGCGACCCAGGGTGCATACCACTTGCTCTGGAACACATTTTCGCCCGCATCAGCAGTGATGCGTCACGGCAATACGTAGTGCGCGCCTCCTTCATCGAGATATACAACGAGACGCTCCGTGACCTACTCTCCAACACCGAGGACGGCCCCACCCTTCGCGTGCTCAGTAAGACCCATGGAGCTGACGTCGTCGTCATGGTCCACGGAAGCCACGAAGAGCCAGTCTCATCACAGGCCGAAGCGCTCGCCGTGATGAACCAAGGAAACGCTAGGCGCCAGGTGAGCGAGACCAACATGAACGATCGGTCGTCTCGGAGCCATACCATCTTTAGAGTCCTCATTGAATCCACGGAAACGCTGGACGGGGGAGAATCGGGGCCTGTGCGGTCCGCCCACCTCAACCTGGTCGACCTAGCAGGCAGTGAACGCGTCAGTCAGACTGGCGCCGCTGGAGAGACTCTCAAAGAGGCTGGAAACATCAACAAGTCGTTAATGACGTTATCACAGGTGATTCGCGACCTCGTAAGCTCGAAGGACGGCAGGGCTCGCCACATAAGCTACAGAGACAGCAAGCTCACTCACATTCTGCAGCCGGCTCTCGGTGGTAACTCGAGAACAGCCGTCATATGCAACATATCGCCGTCCCACGACTGCTTTG
>PPCM01000705.1_pt1 | contig 22937 bp, 23 predicted proteins | sample 1555541 | NCBI WGS metagenome assembly PPCM01 (sample SAMN05284479, study PRJNA326546) | Marine sediment metagenome, whole genome shotgun sequencing project. | isolation source: marine sediment | place: Germany: Wadden Sea | collected 2012-09-05 | reverse complement strand
TGAATTGATAGGATGTTAGTAGACACATAAAAAATATGTGCACTAACATCCTTTTCTTATACAATAAAGATGGAGGTGGAAGTATGGGTAGACCAAAGGGTGGAAAGAATAAACATTGGACACAAAAGGAAAAATTGCGAATTGTAAAAAAAGTAGTTGATGATTTACGCAGTCAAACAGAAGTGGCTAAGGAGGAAGGAATAAACGGAGGTATGCTTCATAGATGGGTCAAAAAATATCAAGATTCTGGAGAAGCAGGATTAATTAATAAGAGAAAACCAGGGAATCCTTTCGCAAAGTATCATATGAAAAAGAATCTAACTCGCGAAGAGGAGTTAGAGTACGAAAATATGAAACTGAGATTGGAGAATGAACTGTTAAAAAAGGGATTAACCTTGGAGGAGGTAATTACTCGACTAAAGAAATAAAAAGAAAAGTGTATGAAGTAATTGAAATGTTTACAGATACATTTAACATAAAAGCACTATGTATATTTTTTAATGTTTCAAGAAGTGGATATTATAAGTGGCTGAAGAGAAAAGGGTTAGTAAATCGATATGAACAAAACCGAAAAGATTTAATGCAAATAATCCTAGAAACACACAAAAAGGATGTAACTATGGGATACAGAGCTATTAATGAGTGGATATTAGAAAATTATGGATGGATCGTATCAAATTGGCTTGTACACAAGGTATGTAGGGAATTAGGCATAGTATCCAGAGCTAGAAAACAATGGAAGAAACCAAAGAGCGAACACATAGATTTTCCAAACCTAATATGGAAAGATTGGAGTACTAAAAGACCATTTGAAAAGATTGTATCTGATACAACTTCATTCTTCCATAAGAAAACTAGAAAGATGTATGAAATGACATTTTATGTTGACGTATTCAATCATGAAATTGTTGGTTATGCCATTGGAGATTTTAAGAATGGGAACAATAAGAAGGTTCATTTTCAAGCATTAAGTAATATGATCGAGATGAAAAAGAAAAGAGGCTATACAAAACAGGAGACAATTCTCCACACCGACCAAGGTACTGTATACGCCTCAAGAGACTTCAATGAAGCTCATAAAAATTATAACATAACTAGATCTATGTCTCGTTCAGGAACTCCAACAGACAATCCGATCATTGAGTCATTCAATAGTTGGTTTAAGCCAGTATTATTTCTTACATTTGAAGTGAATCAGCACTTAGACTATAAGGGAATCATACTAGATTGCGTTAGATATTGGAACAATGAAAGAAAAACTCACAAAATTGGATATAAAAACCCAGTTCAATATAGAACTGAACTAGGTTTTGTTTAGAAATTTTATTTTTGTGTCTACTAACTCTTTACTAGAGCAAAATCTTCCTGTTTTTATTTTAAGGATAATTTAGCTACTTCTTCCGTTATATCACTTGGGATATTATGCATCTCACTCGTTAAATTTCTTTCTAACAAAGCTACCGCAGATAACGACTGAAGACCCAATCCTAAGTCCATGATTTCAATTGGATTACCATCTCCTGCAACAAGGTTCACTGGAGCAGCATTCGCCAATAAATGAATCTCTTTGCCCTTCGTAAGATAACTTGTTATATTTTCACTTACCTTAATTTTGTTTGTCGACATTTCATCAAGATCATTTAGATTGATTTCTTTTCCAAAGTGTCCACTATTCGCAATGATACAGTTGTCTTTTAAAAGAGAAAATTCTTTTTTTGTTAACACATCAAACGATCCAGTCACTGTTACAACAACATCCATTTCAGGTAGCATATCTTCTAAAGGTTTAGCTATATGACCCTCTGATTTTGCCTTTAATTGATATAGCGGATTTTGATCATATACAAATGTATTAGCGCCTAATCCTTTAAACATTCTAGCGACACCAAAACCACAGTAACCATAACCAATGATTAAGATGTTTTTACCTCCAACTAAAAGGGAAGTAGCGCGCATAAATCCATCTACTACAGATTGACCAACACCAATGGCGTTTTCTAGTAGTCTTTTGATGTCACTATCATCAATAACAATGACTGGAAATTCTAACTCAATTCCATCTTGTTCAATTAACAAACGACCACTTCTAGTTTCTTCATTTGCGCCTATAGGAGTATAATCACGGTTTTCTTTGTGATATGTCCTGATTAAACTTCCACCATTATCTAATAAGATATCACATTTGTTTTCCAACACCATTCCACAATATTCAAAGTGGTCTTCAAAGCTGTCCTCTTTTTTTGCTAATACAGTTACTTCTGGAATAGATGCTAAATAAGCTGCTGTATCCGGTTTCGTTGTTCCAACACAACCTACTAGGTAAATGTGCTTCACATCGCTTTGTAATAACCCCTTAATCCAGTATGCAGTTTTCGGCTCAACATGCATACAAATGGCTATAGTCATGTCTTTGAACGGTTTTGTTTCTTTAAAACGAGTTTTTATTTTCGTTAAAATTGGCATGTTTTTTTCAAACCAGTATTGTCTTTGTCTTCCTTGTTTTGCTAATAATTCGTTATTTATTATCGATTTCATCTTAAATCACCTCTAAACGTAAAATAACACAGTCTTTTTTGTTGTAATAGGACATATGTCCGTTTACAATAGAAAAGAGGTATTTTATGAATTCAGAATTACAACAAAAACTACATAAGCTGAGTGAACTAAAGGTATATACAAAAAATCAGGTAATGGTCCAAGAAGGAGATTACCCAAATTATATTCATGTAATCCTAAAAGGAAGCGCTAAAGTCATTCCATCCTCGATTAATGGTGTGGAAGCATTAATTGATTATTTGGAAGTAGATGACTTTATTGGTGATATCGAATATACAAAGAAGACGCCTTATGTACACACAGTAATCGCAAAAGAAAAAGTTCAAGCATTGTTAATTCCTATTGAAAAAATGATTGGATTGTTAAACGATGTTACGTTTTGTCGTTTTTATATTTTAAATCTTTCAAAGAAATTAAATATCTCTAGCAAAAAATCAAAAGACCTCACAACACTAACCGCGAAAGAACGTTTTATGAATCATATATCATCAGAAGCAGTAGACAGAGAATATACCGTATTACACACCTATGAAGAACTTGCAAAACGGGTAGGTACTTCATCTAGGCACTTAAGACGAATAATCTCTGAATTAAAAGAAGAAAGTATCATCGATGTTTCGTCCAAATCAATCATAATAAAAGAGGACTATCACTAGTCCTCATTTTTAATATTTATTCAGGTTCACCTTGCCATACACCATGAAGGTTACAGTATTCTAAAGCATAAACTTCTTTTCCTTTTTCTGTTTCAAATTCAGCAACAGGTGTATCACCTGGTTTAAAGTCTTTTCTTCCTTTTAATTCTCCATCCACATATAATTCGATGTACTCAATTAAATGACCTTCTACCATAGGGTGTAATGCTGGTTTCCCAATTGTAACTTTATATCCATTTTCTAATTCTTCTATAAATGGTACATGTTTTTCTTCGTTGACATTTCCTTTTTTAATTTCCATATTTGTCTCCTTATATTTATAATAATTTTACCATCTTAATTATAAATAAGTTAGGTAATACTAACAATTAATATGCTTTTATTTTCTTATGATATTGATCCAATAATTCTTGCTCTATTTCTCCAAGTTTTACCAACTCTTTAATATGACACTTAGGTTCTGTTAAATGTTTACAGTTACTAAACTTACAACCTATTGAAGCATCTTCAATTATAGAAAAGTCATCTTCTATACTATTAACCATTCTAATTCCTGGAACATCAATAATAGAATACTCCTCTCTAACGTACATTGTTCTATTTGTTGTGGTATGCCTACCTTGTGCATCACTCTCTCTAATAGACTTCACTTTAAGGACCTCATCAATCAACATCGAGATGATACTGGTCTTCCCGACTCCACTTGCCCCAATGAAACAAACTGTTTTTCCTTTTATTTCTTCTTTTATATGTTCAATCGATTCAGTAATAGATACTGGTGTAACTGGTAAGTCTAATTGATTGATGTAATAATCTACATCATCTGTTAAATCAATTTTTGTTAACAACACTCTAACTTCATAACCACTATTTTTAGTCATCTTTTTATAGTCTTTATATTTTTTGATGTTAAAGTCTTTGTTCGCACTTAAGCAAATATAAACTAAATCTACATTAGAGCAAATAATTTGCTCCTTTTTATCTTGTCTTACTGCCTTACGTTTCAATATAGTCTTCCTTGGATACACTTTTTCGATATATCCGTTTTCTACTTCAACAACATCCCCTACAACTGGCGTTACAACACCATATTTTAGTGGGAAGTGTTTTTCTTTTTTAGAGAATACTACATAACTATTTCTGTTTACTCTTATAATTTTTCCTTTCATGTTCCTCCTAAATGATAATGAAAAGGGCTCAAAAAGCCCTTTGCTTTTGAGATATATTGTTTTATTTTGTTTAGTCTTTAATCACTTTTTTCATAATACATCCCTCCTTTAAAAGGAAACGTTCTTTACTTCTTATAGTTTTCTTGGTACTTCTTAATCAGTTCAACAGCTTCTTCTCTTGAATGAAAATCTCCTACCGAAACTTCTTTATCTTCTTGTAAATCTTTGTATGTATTAAAGAAATGCTTTATTTCTCTTTTTGTATGTTTTTGAACATCCTCCATTGTACGGATGTGTTTTAATCTAGGATCTTGATGTACAACAGCTATGATTTTTTCATCTTGTTCCCCATTATCCACCATATCTAAATACCCCAATACTCTGGCGTCTACAATACATCCAGGGAATGTTTTTGTACTTGCTAACACTAATATATCTAATGGATCTCCATCTAATGCTAATGTCTCATCGATATACCCATACTCTGCTGGATAAGTCATCTGTGAGTATAATACTCTATCTAATTTGATAATTCCTCTTTGTTTATCAATCTCATACTTATTTTTAGTATTCATAGGAATTTCAATAATTGCTTCTGTTACAAACTTCATTTGAATCACCTCTTCATAAATATTATAACAAAGTACACAATTAAGCAAATTTTTTTAAGAATAAAAGCGTTTCACTTGTTAGCCTATCCTAACATTGCTATTATGAAGGTGCAAAAGGAAACTTTTGTAAGAATTATGTAAGTGGGTCTTAGACCATCCTAACTAGGACATTACACTTAATTTCATAAATTCAATCTCCCTTAATAATATATAAAAGAGGACTCCTACAGGTCCTCTTTTATCTTTTCTAATTCTTCTTTTAGTTTATATACAGGTAATCCCATTACATTGTGAAAATCACCGATATAAAAATCTATTAATTTTCCACCAATGCCTTGAATACCATAAGCACCAGCTTTATCCATCGGTTCTTTTGTTTTTATGTATTCAAGAATTGTTCTTTTTGTTAACTTTTTAAAATGAATCTTTGTACAATCATAAAATAAAGAATATTGATTTCCTTTTTTTAAGCAACAACCAGTATATACATAATGAACTTGATTACTTAGTCGTTTTAACATACGATATGCATCCTCTTCGTCTGTTGGTTTACCTAAGATTTCGTCATCAATCACAACAATTGTATCTGCTGACAAAATCAACTCATTTTCAATATCCAAAGCATCCGCTTTCTGTTTAGCTAAATCCATTACTTGTTCATGTAGGGGTAGTACATCATTTAATACTTCTTCGATGTTTGACACCTTTATTTCAAACTCAACACCCAGTGTTTCTAGTAACTCTTTTCGTCTTGGGCTACCACTTGCTAATATCATTTTATGCCTCTTGTTTTTTTGAATTAATATTAGGGACAAATGCTAATAATATCGCTCCTAATGATAATGGAAGCAATAAGAATAATACTGCTGTATTCACGCTCATACCATCAATTTGGTATAACGAAGCTAATAAGAATGGACTGAAGATTCCAGCGAATCTACCAAATACACTAAAGAATCCGAAGAACTCATTTGCTTTTTCAGTCGGAACCATTCTTGCGAAGTAACTTCTAGATACAGCTTGGATCCCACCTTGCGCAGAACCTATTAATACAGCTACTACTAACATTAGCCATGTTGTATCTTCTTGAATGTTATAAACAACTAAAATAGTTAGTGCATACATAAAGATTCCATAATAAAGCATTTTTTTAGCACCAAATTTTTTGGTTAAACGACCAAAAATAATTGCGCACGGGAATGCCACAAACTGAACAATTACAACAACAGCTAATAACATTGTGTTTCCTACACTTAAATCCGTTCCGATTGTAGTCGCTAAACGGATAACACTGTTTACTACATCTATATATAATAAATACGCTATTAAATAAATAAAAATATGTTTGTATTTTTTCCAGTCTTTGAAAATATCAGCTAAACTCTGAATTGCCAGTTTAAACTCGTTTTCTTCTCCAGAATCAATTGAGTACTTTTGGTCCACATCTTTTAGTAATGGAATTGAATAATAAATCCACCACATCATTGAAATGATGAATGCAAAACTAATTGATAAGTTGAACCATGAGTCATCTAAAACACCAAATGTTACTAATGCGAACGGAATAATCCCAATAAAGAATGGAATCATACTACCAATGTACCCCCAAGCAAAACCTAACGATGATATCTCATCCATACGTTCTTCTTCTGTTACATCGACCAAGAATGCATCATATATTACATTTGTTGTAGAATAACCAATACTCGAAATGGCAAACAACACCAATAATACAATCCAAGATAATCCAGGGATTGAAATACCAATACCACCTACTATGGCCACGATTAAGAATAGTCTAAAAAATTTCTTCTTGTTACCAGCATAGTTGGCAACAGAACCAATGACGGGGGAGATGATTGCTACTACAAGTGCAATCCCAGCAGTTAAGTACATAAATGTACTACTTACATCTCTTGCAACTCTACCTTCTTCTGCAGCAATCGCTTGATGAAGAATCGGGAATAATACAGTAATTACGGTCAAAATAAATGCTGAGTTCGCTACATCGTATAAAACCCAGCTTCGTTCTGTTTTTGATAATTTTTTGAATTTAAACATAATTTGTCCTCCACTTTCAATAAATTATATCATAGGGTTTACTTTGATTTGTTATTCCCATGTAAAATAAGTGCTATAATTACAAACAAGGAGTGGTAATATGCCGGATTATTTAACACATACATTCTTAGCAGAGGATGCATACAACGATTTACATCTAGAAGAAGACAACATCGACTTCAATTATTTCATTATTGGATCCCAAGGACCAGATCCTTTGTTCCATTACCATTTTGTTCCTTGGAAGAACTCTGGTAATGCATCCAAGATAGCATCAAAAATTCATAGGACAAATACAAAAGCATTTTTGGATACGTTTCTACAAAAAGCACAAACAGCTTCAAAAGAGATAAAAGGATTTGCATTAGGCTTTTTATGTCATTATGCACTAGACACAACTGCACATCCATATATCTATTATAAAACAGGAAACTATTCGAAAAAAAACAAACAATATAGAGGAAATCATTTACGCCTTGAAAAAGGAATTGACAACTATTATGTTAAACAAAGAGGGGCAAATCCTCGGTTTTATAAGGCTCAAAAACATTTCCCTTTAACTGATTTATCAGATGAGTTCACAGTCACATTTAGTGATGTAATGGAACAAGTATATCAACTTAAAAACATTGGATCACTTTTCACGGATAGTTATAAGGACTTTAGAAAGAGTATTCAAGTACTTTCATACGACCCATTTGGTCTAAAAAAAGTTATTTATAGAATGGTCGATTTATTTACTGAATCATCAATGGGGTACACAAGTGTATCTCAACGAGCTAATGTTAAAAAGTTCGATATCATGAATGCCAACCGAGATCTCTGGAAACATCCTGTAACAGGGGATGAATCCACTCAAACATTTCAAGAGTTATATGATATAGCTTTAAACAAAGCAAAAACATTAATTCAGTTATCAATAGAGTATTTTAACGGTACCTCAGATACAATATTTTCTGAAACGAAAAATGTGAGTTATGATACAAATCTAGATTGTGATGCTAGTCGCAAGATGGTTCACATCAACTCAATCTTTAACTAGGAGGGGTTTCTTTGAAACTAGAACGATATGATAAAGAACACTTAGAAGGATTATCTCCTGAGGAAGTAAATATCCGAATTCAACAACACTTAACAAATAATACTGAATCTAACTCCAAGAGTGTTTTTAGAATCTTATTTACGAATGTTTTTACATTCTTTAACTTCGTATTCGCAGCATTAGCTCTTTGGATGGTTTATGTAGAAGCCTATGAAGATCTAATATTCTTAGTTGTTGTAACAATCAACTTAATTATTGGTGTCTATCAAGAAATAAAAGCCAAAAGGACTGTGGACAAACTAGCGATTTTAAATACACCTTCAGCAGTTGTAGTTCGAGAAGGAATAAAAGAATCTATTCCGTCAAAACAGGTCGTTTTGGATGACATCATAATCCTTTCAGCCGGAAATCAAATACCAGCTGATGCTGTTTTAAAAAGTGGTTCTGTTGAAGTAAATGAATCTCTTTTAACAGGAGAATCTGATTTAATCAAAAAGAAAAAAGATGATTTATTATTGGCAGGATCATTTATAGTTAGCGGTACTTGTTACGCAAGAGTTGATGCTTGTGGTAGAGATACTTACGTTAGCCAGTTAACAAAGGCGGGTAAAGCTCTAAGCGAACCAAAATCTGAAATACTGAATGCCTTAAAATATTTAATCAGAGTTGTAACAGTCATTATAATTCCAATTGGGTACTTTGGGTACCGCATTAACAGCGGAAACATCGGAATGGACTTTACCAATCAAGATGCTGTAGTGAAAACAGTTGCTTCCATCGTTGGGATTATCCCAGCTGGACTGTATTTAACAACTACAGTAGCCCTTTCGGCTTCTAGTAGACGTTTGGCCAATCAAAACGCATTAGTACAAGATATTTACAGTATCGAAATGTTAGCTAGAATTAATACCCTATGTTTAGATAAAACCGGAACAATCACAGATGGAACAATGTCTGTAGAAAGATTTTTACCAATAAAGAAATCTAATAAATATGAGAAAATTATTTCTAGTATGAACTTCGCACTACAAGATAGAAACGAAACTGGAAATGCCCTCAGAGAGTACTTTGGGGATGAGACGCATTATGAGGATGTTAAAATCTTACCATTCTCCAGTTCAAGAAAATACAGTGCAGTTAAATTTAAACGAGTGGGTACTTATGTCATTGGTGCTCCAGAGTTTGTCTTAAAAATGGATGCCGAATTAAGAAAACAAGTAAATATGTATGCAGCAAAAGGCAAACGTGTTTTAGCATTAGCAAAAGCGGATGGATTAAACGAAAAAAGCTTTGAAGGTTCTACTCAACTAGAATCACTAATCATCATAGAAGATCATATCCGTGAAGATGCTAGAGTTACAATTGAATACTTTAACGCAAACTCAGTAGAAGTTAAAGTAATTTCTGGAGATAACCCCATTACAGTTGCCGAAATCGCTAGAAAAGCAGGTGTGCAAAACGCGCAAAACTATATTTCATTAGAAGGTTTAACGGATGAAGAAGTTATTGAAGCAGCAAAAACATATACAATCTTCGGACGCGTTGTACCAGAGCAAAAGAAACTACTAGTAGAAACATTCCAAAAAGAAGGCAGAAAAGTAGCGATGACCGGGGATGGGGTAAACGATATCCTTGCTCTTAAACAAGCAGATGTTTCAATCGCAATGGCATCAGGATCTGACGCAGCTAGAAGTGCATCTCAATTAGTTTTAATGGACTCTAACTTTAGCAGTATGCCTAAAATATTAAGAGAAGGCCGTAGAGTTATCAACAATATCGAAAAGGTAGCTTCACTATACTTAATGAAAAACGTATATATCTTATTAATTGTTGTATTAACATTTGTAACTGGAAAACCATATCCGTTTAGACCAATCCAAATGGTTTTGGTTGAGTTCTTCGTCATCGGGCTACCAGGGTTCATGCTAGCGGTCGAAGAAAATAACGATTTAGTATCCGGAAACTTCATACCAAAAGCACTTAAAAAAGCCTTACCTGGATCCATTGTTGTATTTTTGAGTATCGCAATTTTGTTCGCTACACAAAACATACTTAATCTTGGAGATGATGAAGTTTCAACAATATCGTTAGTAGTAGCGTTAGTAACAAGTCTTTTAATGTTAGGAATTTTTTGCCAACCATTTACTAAATATAGAAGATTTGTATTCTCAAGCATGTTAATCTCAAGTGCATTTGCATTATTCTATTTATCTGAAACATTTCATGTGTATTGGTATTCATTAAGTACATCTGGATATCTGATGATGATTATTTTAATACAATTTGCAGTACCAATTCTTCTAAACCTACGAAGAATAAAAGAAAATACAGAAGTATTTCTTCACGCAGGTGAAAGATTGCTTGAACGAATAGATGAACTAGATGAAGTCATATAAAAAATCACCCAATGGGTGATTTTACTTTTGCAACAAATTCATTGCGTCATAGTCAGTTCGGTTTACTACTAATGGAGTTAAACTAACATATCCATTTTTAATAGCCCAAATATCAGAATCTTCATCATGATTACTTTTTACGACTTCATAAATATTTTTATAACCATCTTCTTGTTCTACGAATACATTAGAAAAATCTTTTACTCCTTGTTTCGTTATTTTAAACCCTTTGATAGAATCATATCCTCTTGTTGGGAAGTTTACATTCAATGCATACTGTGTACTGTATAATTTATTATTAACAATATGCTCAATAACAGTATCTAAATACGTATCCACGATTTCAAATGAGTTACGATATCCACAAGATACAGCCACACCTGGTATACCATTAAACACAGCTTCACTTGCACCTGCAACAGTTCCAGAATAAAAAACATCATTCGCTAAGTTTGGACCGTCATTAACACCACTAAATACGATATCAACATCTTTAAACTGATGTAATCCAAATTTAACACAATCTGCTGGAGTACCATCTACTGCGTATGTTTTATCATCTATCTTTTTGATTTGAAACAACTTTCTGATTGTTATACTATGGGATTTTGCGCTTTGCTCATGTAAGGGAGCAACCACATAAACTTCCATAAATTTTTCTAAATGTTTTTTTAACAAAGCTAAACCTTCTGCTTTGATTCCATCATCATTTACTAACAAAGCTTTCATACTAATCACCTTTATTCTTCTTTTGTCTTAAACATTATAGCAAACATCACCTTAAAAACAATCCTAATATACCTCATATCCTCACAAATCCTTCACATCTATCTTCACATCTCTTATGTTATAATAAGTGCGGAGGATTTTGGGTATGATTCAACGAATTACACAATATTATGAACAAAAAATTGTCATTGGTGTATCAAGTGGAGTTGATTCAATGGTTCTTTTTGATTTGCTTAAAAACCATGATATCGTTGTAGCTCATATAAATCATAATGTGCGTGAAGAAAGCGAATTTGAACAAACTTATCTAAGGGACTTTTGTTTAAAAAGAAACATTCCTTTCGAAACAATTACATTGGAGTATACAAAAGAGGAACTACTTGAAAATTTCCAATTATTGGCGAGAAACAAGCGTTATAGTTTTTTTAAGAGAGTGATGGTGAAGTATGACGCTGATGTGTTGGCACTAGCTCATCATGGAGATGACTTGGTCGAAACTATTTTGATGAGTATGACAAGAGGTACTTCTCTTAGAGGATTGATTGGATTTGGTGAACAAAGTACAATCGGTACTTTGAATATAATTAGACCCCTTTTAAAATACTCTAAAGATGAGATTATTACGTATGCAGAAGAGAATGAGATTGTCTTTTTTGAAGACGCATCAAACAGTACAAACAAGTACACAAGAAATAGATACAGAAGTCAAGTATTACCATTCTTAAAAGAGGAAACACCAAACATACATCTTAAGTACGTGAGTATGAGTGAAGACCTGCAGGACATTCATGATTATTTGATGATTGAAGTTAACAAATTCATAGACTCAGAACGTAGGGTATCGGACTTTCAAAGATTACATATTGCGGTGCAAAGGGAGATTATCGCAACAATCCTGAAACGTCAATCGATTCCGTTTAATAGTAACCTACTTAATGAAATTATTTCAATTTTAAGTAGTAGTGGACCAAACGCTGAGATTCACTTACCAAACAATTTGGTAGTCATTAGAGAGTATGATTCATTCAGCATCCGAAACAACGTTGATCCTATAAACTTCGATATCGAAATCAAAGATTTTGGAACTTATGTATTACCGACAGGAGATCGCATTTCGGTAACGCAAAAAAAGGATGATTTTAATACCCACTCTTATAAATTATGTTATAATAATTTAGTCTTTCCAATTAGAGTTAGAAATAGACGAATGGGTGATAAAATGACACTACCATTCGGTACCAAAAAGGTCAAAAGTCTATTTATTGACCAGAAGATACCTAAACTTCAAAGGGAAACATTACCGCTTATTCTTCTAGAGGAAGAAATCATATGGATCCCAGGTATCAAGGAAAAGAGAATTGAGGGAAAAAACTACATATATATTGGTTATCAAAAAGGAGATTATTATGGATAATATTTTTAGTGAAATCTTAATAACTGAAGAACAGATTAAAGAAGCATGTGTAAGACTTGGAAAACAAATTTCTGATGATTACAAAGACAAATCACCTATCATGGTTGGTTTATTGAAAGGTTGCGTGCCTTTCATTGCAGATTTAGGAAAACAGATTTCAATTCCTATCGAGTTTGGATACATGGATGTTTCAAGTTACCATGGTGGAATGGAATCAAGTTTAGAAGTTAAGATTGACAAAGATTTAAATCAACCTATCGATGGTAGACATGTAATCATTGCTGAAGATATTGTTGACACGGGAAATACTTTACACAAAGTAATTGAATTATTAAAGTACCGTGGTGCAGCAAGTGTGGAAGTTGTTACTCTTCTAAATAAGGAAGAAGGTAGACAAGTAACAATGGTACCTAAATACATCGGTCATGAAATTCCAAACAAATTCGTTGTTGGATATGGATTAGACTTTGATGAACTGTATCGTAATATCCCCTACATTGGAGTATTGAAGCCAGAAATTTACGAATAGGAGGCTTATATGGCACAAGTAAAACGACCTAGTCCTAGAAGGTTAAATATAGGTGATCTAGTACTTCTAGTTATTTTAGTAGGAATTATCATCGGAGTTGTGTACTCATTTAGAAACACAGCTGAAGAACCTGTTAACTACTTTTACAATGAGTTTGTAGAAAAAGTAGAAGACGGAAATGTAAAAAAATTTACAGCAACACCTCAAGCAGGTGAAGAAAATGTTGGACAGTATACTGTTACAGGTGAATTAAATGATGGAACAACGTTCTATGCAGAAATACCAACAGTACAACAATTTAATGAAGTAATCGATTTATCTGAAGAGTTAGGAACAGTGGATGTTGATATACAACCCGTAAGTACATTAGACTTTTACGCAATCTTATCATTCATCTTCCCAGTTCTATTAATCTTTGGAGCAGTCTTCTTCTTAGCTCGTAACGCAGGAGGCGGAGGTGGCGGAAACAGAGCCTTCGAATTTGGTAAGTCAAGAGCACAATTATCTAGACAAAAAACAACAACATTTAAAGATGTTGCTGGTGTAGATGAAGAAAAACAAGAATTAGCAGAATTAATTGACTTCTTAAAAACTCCAAAAAAATACGTTGAAATTGGAGCAAGAATTCCAAAAGGTGTTTTATTAGTTGGACCTCCGGGTACAGGTAAAACATTATTAGCAAGAGCCGTTGCCGGTGAAGCTGATGTACCATTCTACATGATCAGTGGTTCAGACTTCGTAGAAATGTTCGTTGGTGTTGGGGCATCACGTGTTCGTGATATGTTCAAAAACGCTAAGCAGTCAGCTCCTTGTATCATCTTTATCGATGAGATTGATGCAGTCGGACGTCAACGTGGTGCTGGTTTAGGTGGAGGAAATGATGAACGTGAACAAACTCTAAACCAATTGTTAGTTGAAATGGATGGATTCGGTGCAAATAGTGGTGTAATCGTTATGGCCGCAACAAACAGACCTGACGTATTAGATCCTGCATTGTTACGTCCTGGACGTTTTGACAGACAAATCACAATCGGTGCACCTGATGTAAAAGGTAGAGAAGCTATCTTAGGTGTTCATGCTCGAAACAAAAAAATCGACACAGACGTTAAACTAGAAGATGTCGCAAGACGTACTCCTGGATTTAGTGGTGCAGATTTAGAAAACTTACTAAACGAAGCAGCGTTATTGGCTGCTAGAGATAACAGAAAAGTATTTAACATCAAAGACATTGATGAAGCAGTAGACCGCGTTTTGATGGGACCTGCTAAAAAATCAAGAAAATTCTCTGACAAAGAGAGAAACTTAGTAGCACACCATGAAGCTGGACATGCAGTAATTGGTATTAAGTTAGACAACGCAAATGTTGTACACAAAGTTACAATTATTCCAAGGGGACAAGCTGGTGGTTATGCACTAATGCTTCCTGAAGAAGAGCGTTTCTTAGAAACTAAAACTTCACTATTGGACAGAATTACTGGTTTACTAGGTGGACGTGTAAGTGAAGAGTTGAATTTTAATGAAATTTCAACTGGAGCACACAACGACTTCCAACAAGCAACTAAAATCGCAAGAGCCATGGTTACTGAGTATGGTATGAGTTCTTTAGGACCAATCCAATACGAAAGAAACACAGGACCTGTCTTCTTAGGAAGAGACTATAGTAAATCAAAAGACTTCTCTGATAAAATTGCATTTGATATTGATAATGCAGTAAAAGAAATCATTGATGAATGTTATGAACTTGCTAAAAAAACATTAAAAGATAACATCGACTTGGTGAAAGCAATTGCTTATTATTTAATGGAAGTAGAAACACTAACAAAAGAAGAAATTTACGAGATCGCTGATACTGGTAAATTAAAGTGGTGGGACGAAAAAAAATTAATGGCTACTGATGAAGAAGTTGCACAGCAAATTCAAAAGTCAGAGCAAATCAAAGAAGAAAAAAAACAATCGAAAAAAGACGCTGAGTAAGCGTCTTTTCTTATGCTCTATTTTTATCTAGCGAATCCACTGAATCAATAATTGCACCAAATCTTCTTTTAAAGAAATAAAAATACACCAACCCAATTAAACTAATTGTTCCAACGGATAACCACATTCCTTTAAAGCTCATACCTTGATCTAAAAGTATTCCAGGTACTACAGTAGAAGCTAAATGTCCTAACATATAAAATATTGTCATCGCTCCAGCAATCTTACCTAATGTATTTGCAGGTACCAACTTACTCATAATTGGACTAGAACCCACTGATATAATCACTTCTCCCACTGTAAAGATAAACATCATTACAAAGAATAGTGGTACCACTTCAATATATGCCAATAAAAATATCATTGAGACATACATAATAAATCCTATCAAGATTTTTTTCATTGCACTAACTTTTCTTAATACATATATCAAAAGAGATGTAAACAACACTACCACAAGGCCATCAAATCCATATAAGAACCCATAGATAGCTTCATGATTATCAAACAAGCTTTTCAAATACAATGGTAGACCAAAATTTAATTGCCCATATGTAAACGACATAAATACAACCAATAGTCCGTACCAAATGATAACAGGTCTATCTTTTAAGATTTTCCAGATTGAGTCAGTTACCACTGCTTCTAATTCGTTCTCAGTTTCCTTATTTCTATCCTCATGTACAAAGAACAAAATTAGCATTAACCCCAAAAATGTTGTTAAGACATCCAAACCGATAAATAAATTGAAGTGATCCTTCAACAACAATCCACCGACAGATGGGCCAATAATAATCCCAATATTTAGTGCTAGATAGTGAAGACTATATGCACTTTCTCGTTCTTCTGTTTTTGTAACATTCGCCATTAACGCTTCATGTGCTGGTCCCGTTAAACTAAAAAAAAACATCCCTGCCATCAGTAAATAAACCGTAATCATTCCAATATCATTAAACACGATTAACCCAAATGCAATAATTGCCAATGCTTCTCCAACTACTAGAGTCACTTTACTACCAAAATGATCTGCAAAATACCCTCCAGCTAACGAACTAATTCCACTTAGAATCATACCCACAGTTACATAGATTGTAGTTTCCCCAATATTCAACCCAATCTTTGATGTCAAAATCAACGTAAACAATGGCCAAATAAATGCGCCCATTGTCTGTACCAATTTAGACAAAGACACAATATATATTCCTCTCGATAATCCTCTATAGTGTTCAAATATTTTCATAATACTCACCCTCTTAATTCCCAACTTCTTATATCTAGTATATACTACTTATTGTGCTAAACACAATAAGTTTCAATAAAACTATAAATTGTCTTATTCACAACTTCTTTGAATTTAGCCAATAAACGAGTATTATAATAACAGAAAGAAGGTGTGTATATGCAAAAATGGAGTTTGAAACTTTTTAATTACAAACAAATTTATGATCATACAGGAAGTGAAGATGTCTTTGTAAAAGCAATGATTGAATCCTTTCAATTTCATTATGAAAACAGCAAAGACTATAAAGCAATTTTAGACATTAGAAATGTAGATGTATACGCACTAAAAACAATGGAGGACATCATCAAAGTCCCTCCGATACCAGCAAACTTTTTAAAATTCCATGAGATTATCTCTATAGATAAAAATAACGTGGAAATACATGCTACTTCTTCTGGTACCCAAGGACAAAAGTCTCAAATTTTTTTGGATTCTGACACGATAAAACTTGCGACAAAGATGGTTATCAAAATGATGAAATACCATAAGATGTTATCGGCTATCCCAACAAACTATTTTTCTTTGGGGTATGAACCAATTAAAGGTTCCACTTCAGGTAATGTGCAGTTAAATTCAGCGATGATGCGTTTTGCTCCTCCTAGGAATAAACTATACGCACTACGTTATTTAGGGGATCATTATGAAATCGACTACTTCGGAGTTCTCGAAGGGTTACTGAAATACGACAAACAAAAATCACCAGTCCGTATTATGGGATTCCCTGCATACCTCTATATGGTAATCAAAACAATGAAAGACCATGGAATGAAACCATTAAACTTTGGTAAAAAATCATTTGTCCTAACTGGTGGTGGTTGGAAAAACTACGACGACATGGCCATTGATAAAGATGAATACTACGACTTAATAGAAGAGTACTTAGGTATACCAAAAGAAAACTGCAGAGATTTTTATAGTGCTGTTGAACACAGTGTTGCCTATCCAGAGTGTAAAAACCATCATATGCATATTCCAATCTGGAGTAGAGTTATCATCCGTGATGTAAGAACGTTGGAACCAGTTGGATATGATACACCTGGATTCATTAGCTTTATCTCTCCTCTAGTCCAATCACAACCGATTAGTTCGATATTGATGGGTGACCTAGCAATATTAAGAAAAGGTGAAAAGTGTGGTTGTGGTATCACTACGGATTATTTCGAGGTGTTAGGTAGAGCAGGTACAGCAAAAGGTGCTAGTTGTGCAATGACAGCTTCTGAATACTTAAAAGGAGGTCAAAATGGATAACATATTTAGAGGAGAATTAGTCTCAAAAGAATTATTTTTATCTCAGATTGATTCCTTACAAATCATTACAACAAAGGATTTACTTCTACCACATCTTTCTCATACTATAGTGATCGATGCATTATCAAAACTTGCAGCACAAATAGATAAAGACTCATTAGAAGAAAAATTGGAGAACATGAACCTACCAAAATGGGCGATAAGTAATTTTATCCACCAAGCTTTACACACTTTGACAAAAAAAGAGATGAAGTTAAAAGTTTCTAGAGAACTTGGAGAACACCCATTCAAATGGAGGAATGTTGGTAATCATTTTGAAAAAGAATTTCCTCTTGGTGTAGTGATGCATATTGGTGCAGGAAATGCGCTTGGTTTATCGGCAATGAGCGTATTGGAAGGATTATTGACTGGAAATATTAATATATTAAAACTGCCAAGTGAAGAAAATGGCATTTCAACAGAATTGCTACACATGTTGATTAAAATAGAACCAAGACTTAAACCATACATATATGTTGTAGATGTATCTAGCACTGATACAGAGATCATCAGTAAAATCATAAAAGTTGTGGACGCTGTAGCCGTATGGGGTGGAGATCAAGCAATAGATGCTTTAAGAAAACTTACACCTCCAACTGTAAAATTAATTGAATGGGGACATCGTTTATCTATCTCATATTTTGACGGTGTAAATTTAGAAGATATTAAAGGATTAGCCTTTGAGATAGTAAGTACGGATCAATTGTACTGTAGTTCTCCACAAGTCGTATTTGTTGAAACAGAGTCGACTGAAGTTTTACATCAGTTCGGCGAAGTTTTACTTTCTGAACTAGCCTTTTTGGATAAAAAATATCCAAGTGCTCAAAAAAGTATAAACATTGAATCTCAAATCACATGGGAACGAGAACTAATACGAGCGGAAGAAATATACGGGAACAAGTTGTTCATAGATGACACAAAAAACTATTCTGTTCTATTATCATTGTCACCTAGTTTAAAACCAGCTCCATTGTTCAGAAATATCCGACTAATGCCAATTCAAAAAGATCAACTTATCGAGATATTAAGAACTGGGAAGGGTCATCTACAAACTGTTGGATTAAGTGTTCAAAACAAAGAAGACTATGAAAACATCTTTTATTCAGCAGGGATCAATAGAATCAAGCAACCACGTAACATGACTCCTGTTTATAGTGGAGAACCACATGATGGGGAACATGCATTAAGACGTTATGTGCGTATTGTAAACAAGTAAAAAACGACTTTCACAGTCGTTTTTTAATTCTCATCGTATACCCTATCGAAGTTATCGTTTAACCATACTAGATACTCTTCACTTATCTCTTCTTTTGTTTTATCCAATACTGTCAATAATACTTCATCTGCTGTTATTTGGTTATTCATTTCAAAATCATTATTTAAGGTACTATCATGGAACGGTTTTTTCCCAGCTTCATAAAAGATATCCATATATGTCTCTCTGCCATATGTTTCTAATAAGTATTTTGAATACATAAAACTCGTCGCATAAAAAGCATAAATTTGATCTGTTGTTATATCATGATATAAATCATTTTCCTCTAGATAATTTATTGTTAGTGATACACTTTCTTTAGTCATTGAACTTAATAATCTAGAATTTTCGATACCGTAATAAGCTGATCCATCCAACATTGCGATTCCTTCTAACAACCATAGAGGTAAGTTGTTGTTACAAATGTTAATTGTAATGTGATGCACCAATTCATGTTGTACCACACCTGCGTATCCCGAATACGTCGAATCATGTCCTGTGTATAACTTCATGGATTCATCTGGTTCTGCCCACCCAGTAAATAACCATAGATTTGATGGAATACTACGTTGACGTAACATTTCCTGGTCATAGAACAATTTCATCTCATAACCTTCTACTGGTTTTTCCTCGTATAATGGTTCTAAATGATCATATGCATCATTTAGCATTTGCACAAATTCATCTACTTTTTCTTCTCCATACATATATTTCACAATAAAACGGTCTGTTTTTAATTTTTCAAATGCATACCCGAAGTCTTTCCATTCCCCGTCGATATATTTAAATTGTAGTGGATAACCAAAATCAAAGCCTTCATTAGAATATACATTTTCATGTGTTTGATTTACGTATACTACGTATTCCTTAAAATGAATCATTTCTATATCCAAAACATCAAAAGATATATTTTGAATACTAGAATTCGTCATTTCCATAAACCATCTCTCTTGCTCATTGTAGAAAAATTGATTTACTTGATTGATAGAACTCATATATAGATCATAATCTGCTAACTTTATCGCTTTTACACGTTCATCCATAATCCTAGATATTGCCTCTTGAATTGGTTCACCAACACCATTCGATTCAGAAATATCATATAAAGATATCGTTTCACCAGGTAATACTAAGATACGATTATCTAACGTATAAAGACGTGCATTTTCTTCATTATAGTCACTCGACTTTGCTGAATGAATTGGTATCACTGCTTCTGCATCTATCAGTTCTGCGACCTCCATCGCCTCAACGGCATCCATATTATAATACCCATCCATTACTAATAATGCATAATCGATTTCTTTTTCATCAAACTCACTCATTTGAGTTGTAGTCGATGTATCTCCTGCATGGTAAATGACAATATCATCTATTGTGATAATAAAACCACAACTCTGACTTCTAGCATGATTTGAATTATAAGCATCTACAGCTTCGATTGTTATTCCATTACTTTCAATAACATCTCCGGACTTGATATCCATTGGACACTGATACATTTCACCACTATCTTTTAGTGTGGTAAGTCCGATTTTATTATGATCATCATGTTGATGTGTTACTAAGACTAAATCCGCCTCTTCCCCATACTCTTTATACGCACCTGCATACGGATCAATATAGATGGTTCTTCCGTCATTAATGTTGATTCTAACGCTTGCTCTACCCAAAAACGTTAATTCAACCTGTAGTTCTTCTTTATCTCCTTCAGTGTTTATGTCAGTATTTTCCCCAGTAATATCCTCACCAGCATCAATTTTACTGGAAGATTGATTTTCACTTGTACAACCTACAAGTATAAAAATCAAAGAAAGAAATAAAGTAAACATGAATCTTTTTACTCTCATAACTTTTCTCCTTTTATACAATCACTAGTCTGATTGCTTTTTTAGTTCCTTTTTTTGGAACCACTGTAACTGTTCAATACATTCTTCTTGCCACTTCATTCTTGCATCATTTAATAAAACCCCTTTACGAACACAAAGGTACTGTAACATCTGGTTTAGTGTAGGATCTGGTACTCTTTCTGCCATGGATGAATAATCAGCTTGGTAAGATTCTAGAAATGATTTATTAACCTCATTGCTTCTTTCAAATCTAGCGATGATTTCATTCACTGGTAACACGCTACTGAAAAATAGTTTTAATAATGTTTCATCTCGAACATTGATATCCTCATTATCTAATTGCAACCATTGTAAAAGTTCTAGACTCCCTTTTTCTGTAATCGTATATAGTTTACTTGCTTGACCCTTTTCATTTTCTACAGTTTCAACTGTAACCAACCCATCTCGAATGAATTTATTCATTGTAGGATAAATTTGTCCGTAGCTCGTTTTCCAAAAGTGTGATAATGACTTATCTACCCAATTTTTCATCGTGTATCCTGTCATTGGTTTTAAGGACAATAATCCTAATAGTGCAAACGAATTGGTATTTCTCATATACTACATCTCCTTTATATCAATTAGATATATATCTTTTAGATATAATATCATAAATACTTGTGAACTTCAAACTTTTTTCTGACTTTCTAATACTTAAAAAAATTTATACACTTCTTTTATGTATTCGATTTTATTATTAGTCTATTTCATTTCTTAAGGATAGACTTTTATTCCTCTAAACTAGAATATAAGTCTTCGGTAATATTAACTGCGTTGATTTCTTCTTCTGTTAAGGCGCGTTTTATCGCAGCCTGTAAGAGTTCTACTTCCATTTAAATTCTTCATCCAACTCATTTTTTCGGTCAATAGACTCGTATAAGCCTTCTACTGTGTTTATTGCAGATACTTCAGCATCTGCTAAGTCTCTGCCAAGTTCCAAACTAGAATGCTCAGCTTTTGTCAAATTTACGAAAACGAATTTTTTTTCATATACAGCGTCGACCAACTCAACTGCAATTTTCTCGCCAGCAGTTAGATCTCTACCTAACTCTAGGAATGCTACTTCGGAATCCTCTTTCGACTAAATATTCTTTTATAACATCGTTAATTTGCAACTCACCTTCTACAACTAAAATTCTCATAATGTACACCTTTATCATCCGTTTTTCATGTTATAAAGTAATAATGTGTCAATGTAATGTCAAAAAGTTATTCTTGTTTGCTATAATTAATTGAGAGGTGAGATGGATGAGACTAGATAAATATTTAAAAGTATCAAGAATAATTAAACGAAGAAGTGTAGCGAAAGAAGTTGCCGATAATGGTAGAGTTTTGGTAAATGATAAAGTCGCTAAATCAAGCACTGATGTTGGCATTGGAGATCAAATTACAATCCAATTCGGAAACAAAAAACTAACTATACAAGTGGAAAAAATCATGGATTCAACGAAAAAAGAAGATGCTGAAATGATGTATAGTATCCTAAGTGAAGAATAGCATCAACAAATCAAAAGTCGTTAAATTATTTTAATGGCTTTTTTTCATCATTGTGTTATAATAGAAACCGATATTTTAAAAGAAAGGGTGACTATAATGAAATTATCAGAACAAGAAATAGTCAGAAGAGAGAAACTGCAGTTTTTAGAAGATAAAGGTATAGCACCGTTTGGTACAGCCTTTAACAGAACACACACGTCTAAGGACATAAAGGCGAAGTACGACTCTTTTACTAAAGAAGAATTACATGATATGGAAAGTCCAGAAATGATTACAATCGCTGGACGTATCATGACAAAACGTGGAAAAGGTAAAGCAGGATTTGCTCACATTCAAGATTTAGATGGTCAAATTCAAATTTACGTAAGAAAAGACGAAATTGGAGATGACATGTTCGAGGTTTGGAACAAAGCAGACTTAGGAGATATCATCGGGATCACTGGTATTCCTATGAAAACAGGTACTGGGGAAGTTACAGTGCGTGCAAAAGAATACACCCATCTATCAAAATCATTACGTCCTTTACCAGAAAAATTTCATGGTTTAACAGATAAAGAAGAACGTTATAGAAGACGTTACGTAGACTTAAT
>PPCM01000704.1_pt1 | contig 22937 bp, 26 predicted proteins | sample 1555541 | NCBI WGS metagenome assembly PPCM01 (sample SAMN05284479, study PRJNA326546) | Marine sediment metagenome, whole genome shotgun sequencing project. | isolation source: marine sediment | place: Germany: Wadden Sea | collected 2012-09-05 | reverse complement strand
CTTTTTTCTTAGCTACTACTTTTTTAGTTGCAGTTTTTTTAGCAGGTGCTTTTTTCTTAGCTACTACTTTTTTAGTTGCAGTTTTTTTAGCAGGTGCTTTTTTAGCTACTACAGTTTTAGTTTCAGTTTGTTTTAACTTTCTGTTTTGTTCTTTGATTTGATCATTTAGTTTTGTAATTTTAACTTTTAATGAATCAATTTCTTTTTTAGTTGCAACAGGATTGATCTTTAGAAATTTATTGATCTCACTTTGGATAACTAAAAGAATATTATCTTTTGTCTCGATTTTTTTCTTAGCCATTTTGAATATAACCTCTTTTTTATAGGATAAATTAGAATAAATCTACTAAACCCTCAACACATACACTTTTAACAGAAAAATCATTTAAAAACTTTGTCAACTATTTAAAAGTGATGACTAGTTAATCATCTAAAAATTTAAACATTAACTGAGTAAAATTATTTTGAACTTTTTTTGAATTTAAAAATTAAATAAATTAAAACAAAATATTATCTTCGAAAAGTTTTTATAAGCATAATAATACTTTATTTTTGAGGTGCTTAAATTTGAATGAATACATAAAGGGAATTATTGATAATGTTGCAGATCGAGAAAAGGAAATTAAAGAACGTAATGAAAAAATTCAACAAGCAAAAGAAATTTCTCAAAAACAAAATACTGTAATAACTGATGATGAAAGAAAAAGTGAATTAGAAATTTTAATGAATCGACCATATGAATCAAGAGCTTCTAATAATAAATTTCATGTTCCTCCAGCTAATATTCAATCAAATAATAACCAATCATCTCATGTAGAATTAAATAATAGAAAACCACGTGTTAATTTTGATAATTTAAATCCGACATCTGAAAGTAATTCCATATCTAATAATACTAGAACAAATTTTAATTCTTCAAATAATTTACAAAATAATTCATCTCAAAATATAACTCCTAATAAAATGGTATACGGAAATAAAAATAATTTAACAAGTCAACATAATACATCAAATAATAGTTCAGTAAATTATTCTTCCAATAATACGCCTAATATCTTAAATAATAATTCTAATGGTAATAATTTGGCTAATAATCAAATTAATAATTCAAGCCAAAATATTAATAATATGAATTTAAATAATTCAAATGTTAATCCAACTAATCCTAGTAATAATTTAAATGAAATGGGGGCTATTAGAAATAATAATTATACACCTAATCAAGCTCAACCAGCTAATGTTGATTCAAAGTCTTATGCATATATTTCATCTATGGGATCTGAACCATCTCCAAACTTAAATGGTTCAAAAATTGTTGAAGTAAATAATCACAATTCTGAATTTTATTCTGATTTTAATTTTGATTCATATATTAGACGAGTACCTAATTTCCCTAAAGATGGAATTACTTTTCATGATATTACAACTTTAATTAAAGACAAATTTGCATTTAGAAAAGTTATTGAAACACTTGCTGCAAGGTATAAACATAAGAAAATTGATTTAGTTGTTGGACCTGAAAGTCGTGGATTTATTTTTGGAGCTCCATTAGCTTATGAACTTGGTGCAGGTTTTGTTGTTGCACGTAAACCTGGAAAACTTCCAGCAACTGCTGTTAGAGCTGAATATACTTTAGAATATGGTAAAGACATGATTGAAATTCATAAAGATGCTATTTCAAAAGGTCAAACTGTTTTAATTATTGATGATTTAATTGCTACAGGTGGAACTATTAATGCTGTATGTTCTTTAGTTGAACATTTAGGCGGTGAAATAGTTGACTGTGCATTTGTTGTCGATTTAGTTAATCTTCATCCTAATTTTTCAAGACCTTATTTTAGTCTATTGAAATACCAAGAATAATTTCAAATTTATTTTGAAATTTAATTTATTCTTTTTTTAACTTAACATTGATTAGAAAAAATGAATGCAAAATGCATTCTGTTTAATTTTTATTCTATGTATTAGACAAATAATTTTTATTATAATATATTATTAATATTGCTAATATCAGTTTCTAGGTTTTGAAAGTAGTCTTTGAATAAACTTTCTTTCATTACAAATAAATCGATTTGACTCATAATATTTTTCATTTTCATTTGATATGAGCTTAATGTATCTTTAAAATTAGTTTCATGTTCTAGGATAGGTATTAAGTCTGATGAATGTTTATGTATAGTTGATAAAATCATATTAATTTCATTTGCTCTGTTAATTACGTGTGGCTCAATTTCATCTTGAACTAATTTATCTTTAATTAACTCAATTTGATTTGTAGCTATTGAAGTATAATTTTTAATATCTAAAACTTGTTTAATAATTTCTTTTCGTTCATGTTGAACAGAATCTAAATTAATGGTATTAACATTATTAGATATTACTTTTTTTATTTCATTGAAATTATCAGATAAACTTTCAAAATGATTTATTTTAATTTTTTCTTCGACTTTAATCACCTAGATTAAAATATTAATATAATGATATTTTTCAACCTATATATTATATATAGTATATTTTAGAACTAATCATTTATATATTTAATTAAATTTGTTATCAATATGACGTATGAAGTTATTGATTCTGAAAATGTATTTAATTCTTTTATTAAAGTAAAACGTGATAAATTAAAATTACCAAATGGTAACTTAATGGATTATTATTATGTTGATCATCAGGATGCTGTAATTATCATTGCAAAAACTGATTCTAATAAATTTGTTATGGTTAAACAATATCGTCATTCTAATAAAAAAACAACTCTTGAATTTCCAGTTGGATTAATTGATGAAGGTGAAAAACCTATTGTTGCAGCTAAACGAGAACTTGAAGAAGAAACTGGTTATGTTGCAGATAGATTTGCATTTTTAGGTGATTATTTTCCTCAATCAGGTTCAGATAGTATGCGAGTTCATATTTATCTTGCAACTGGTTTATCTAAGAAAGAACAAAAATTAGACCCTGAAGAATTTATTGAAGTTGTTGAATTTTCAGAAAGTCAATTTAGAACTAAGATTCTTGAGCGATCACTTAAAGAAGATGATGGTGATGCATTATGTTGTATGGGAACTATTCTTGCATATTATTTGTATAAGGATTTTATATATGCTCTAAAAGACGATGAATCCTTCTAAATGTTAGTATTTTTATTGTTTTTTTGCAAAATCTTTATAAATTGAATACTGTTATTTAACTGTTATGAATTTTAAAAATGATGTTGTCAATGTAGTTTCTGAAGCTCTTAAAAAGTTAGGGCTTGAGAACGTAGAAGTTGAAAAACTTGTAGAAGTACCAAAGGAAATTTCTCATGGTGATTATTCAATTCCATGTTTCGCTTTTTCTAGGGACTTAAGACGTTCTCCTGTTGAGATTGCTAAAGAGTTGACATCATCAATCGATGTTTCTGGATCTATTAAAGAAGTAAAAGCTTTAGGTCCGTATTTGAACTTTTTTATTAATAATGATTTATTAGCTAAAAACGTTTTAGATCAAATTGATAATAAGTATGGTTACCAAAATTTAGATAACTCAACTGTCTTAATTGAATCTCCAGGTCCAAATACAAATAAACCTTTACATTTAGGTCATTTAAGAAATGTTTTACTTGGTTCATCAATTTACAAATTACAAAAAGCAATTGGTAAAGATGTTCATATTGTAAATGTTGTTAATGATCGTGGAGTTCATATTTGTAAGTCTATGTTAGCTTATCAAAAGTTTGGTGAAGGTAAAACTCCTGAATCTGAATGTATTAAACCTGATCATTTTGTAGGTGACTATTATGTTAAATATGCTGAATATGCTGAATCAAATCCTGATGCAGAAAAAGAAGTTCAAGAGATGTTAATTCAATGGGAGCAAGAAGAACCTACAATTTACGCTCTTTGGCAAAAAATGAATGCATGGGCTTTTGAAGGTTGGGCTGAAACTTATAAAAAATTAAGTTTTGAAATTGAAAAAGATTATTGTGAAAGTGATACTTACAAAGGTGGTAAGGATATCATTGAACAAGGCTTAGCTGATGGTATTTTCAAAAAAGATGAAAATGGTTCAACTATTATTGATCTTGAAGATAAAGGTTTAGGTACTAAAGTTTTACTAAGATCTAATGGAACTTCTGTTTATATAACTCAAGATATTAATATGGCTAGATTAAGAAATGAAGATTATTCATTTGATGAGATGGTTTATATTGTAGGAAACGAACAACAATATCATTTCAAAGTATTATTTGAAGTATTCAAATCTTTAGGTTGGAAATTTGGAGATAAATGTAAACATTTCTCCTATGGTATGGTTGAATTACCTGAAGGTAAAATGAAATCAAGAGAAGGTACTGTTGTTGATACTGATGATGTATTAAGTAGCATGTATGATTTATCTAAAGCTGAAGTTAAGAAAAGATTCGAAGATATTTCTGATGAAGAACTTGATAAAAGAGCTAAGATTATTTCTTTAGGTGCTGTAAGATTCTTCTTCCTTAAACATGATCCATTGAAAAACTTTATTTTCAATCCAAAAGAATCTCTTTCCTTTGAAGGTGAGACTGGTCCATATACTCAATATACTCATGCGAGAATCTGTTCTATCTTAAGAAGACAATCTCCTGGTGATAATATTAATTATGGTTTACTTGATACTATTGAAGATAAGGAATTAATTCAAATATTATCTGAGTTCCCTGAAGCTGTTGAAAAATCTGCAGGATTAAAGCCAAATAATATGTGTAGATATTTACTAACTTTATCTCAGAAATTTAATTCGTATTATGCTAAGCATAAAATTATCCAAGATGATAAAGAATTAGAACAAGCGAGATTGTTTTTAATTAGTAAAGTTAAAACAGTATTATTTACTGGTCTTGATTTATTAGGTATTGTTGCACCCGATAAAATGTGATTTATTTTTTTTAACTTTTTATTTTATTTCTTCTTCTATTATATATTATATATAGAGCTCTTATTTTTATTTTTTTTAATGAAAAATTGTGTATATATTATAATATATATACAACATATTGATTTTAAGGGTTAATTATAATGAATTTTGATTTAATATGGTTAGAATTATTATTAACATTTCTCGTCTATTTTATTCGTCATTGGAGAAAAATTAAAAAGATTTATAAACCAGCGTTCTCTTATTTATTTATAATTCATTCTGTAATACAGAATTATAGAATGGTCATAATATTGTTTTAGGTCATAATTTGGCATTATATCGTCTTAAAAACGTTAAATAACCAATACCTTTATATATGACCTAAGCCATTAATATACTATAATGTATACTAAGATAGGCAATTTACGTTATTCACTTGCATTGAAGCAGATGTATAATACGTCTATCAAAATTAGGGGCAAAACTTATGTCAAACTTATTTAGTAACAAGAAAGCGGAACAGGGTATCAGTACGCTAATCATTTTTATTTCTTCTATAGTTGTTGCTGCAATCGCGGCTGGTGTTTTAATGCAAACTGCTACAAGCTTGCAAAATAAAGCGTTATTGACTGGAGAAAGAGCTAAAGATCAGGTTTCAACTGGTATTGAACCTGTTATTGTATATGCTGAAGATGGTACTGACGGAATTCTTGATGCATTCTTTATGAAAATTAAGTTATCACCAGGTTCTGACTCTATTAAGTTTAGAAACATGTTGATCGGTATTGACACGGCAACAAGTTCTGAAGATGCAATCTTCGGAGAGAGAGTTTTAACTTTGGATTCAACTCCAAAATCATTTGATCTTACTAAAGTGGATTTAAACAGAGATGGTACAGCTGACTCATTTTGGTTAGCAAGTGCAGCTTTAAACATTGTTACTTTTAATATTAGCGATGGTCCATATAGAAATAATTTAGTTAATGTAACATTAACAACTTCCGACGGAAGAAACATTAGTGAAGCAACTGTTGCTGATCCTGTTCAGTTCGTAACATACAATACTCCATTTGAATTAAATAATGAACAAATGGGAACTATTGCTGTTGTAGGTACAACTGAAAGTAATACTACTATTGACTCTAACGCATTAATTGTTGTTGGTCACGGTGCAGGTTACGAACAAGGTGCATATGCTGTTGATTACTTATTAAAAAGTAATACTTGGAAAGACGGTTATATGCAAAGAGGAGATGTTATGAAAGTTGCTTTCGCAGTTCCTTCAGGTGTTGTTGAAGATGAAACTGTTATTATCAGATTAATTCCAAAAACTGGTGGTAAGAAGGAAATTTCAATTGTTATTCCTGATTTAATCAACAGAAAAAGAGTTTATATGTTCTCATAAGCTTTTCTTTATTTTTTATTTATCATATTTAAGAGGTTTAAAATGCGTTGTCCATTTTGTAATCATGACGATTCTAAAGTCGTGGATAAAAGAGAAACTGGTTCTTCTAATGAAATTACTAGACGACGTCGTGAATGTCTTAATTGTTCTAAAAGATTTACAACTTATGAAAAAGTTGAAGATATCAATTTATTAATTGTTAAGAAAGATGGTAGACGTGAGGCTTTTAATAGGAATAAAGTCTTTGAAGGTATGCAAAAAGCATGTGAAAAGCGTCCTGTTTCTGCTAATGATATCAATGAATCAATTAATGATATTGAAATTAAGATGCGATCATTTGATTCTCAAGAAATTCCTAGTAAGAAACTTGGTGAATTAATTATGAAGAAACTTAAGAAACTTGATAAAGTTGCATATATTAGGTTTGCATCTGTATATAGAGATTTTGCAGATTTAGATTCTTTTGAAAACGAACTTCGTAAACTATTGAAAAAATAGTTTTATTTAATTTCTATTGTATATTTATAATTCTTATCGAGTAATTTTATATGAATAAATTGTTATTTTTTTGTTTATATTCTAGACTTAAACGATTAATTTTTAAATAGAATAAATTCTCTTAACAATTGTTAATATAAATTAAATCATGGTGTTATTTAATGGAAGATAAAGTAAAATCCGTATTAGAAACTGTAAGACCAAATCTACAAGCTCATGGTGGCGATGTAGAATTTGTTAAGTATGATGATGGTATTGTAGATGTTAGGCTAACTGGTGCTTGTGGAAGTTGTCCTCATGCTATTTATACATTAAAAATGTTAGTAGAACATACTGTTATGAAAGAATTACCTGAAGTAAAAGAAGTTAGATCAGTTTAATTTTTTTATTATTTATTATTTATTCTTAAGTTGTCACTTTTTAGTTGTAATTAAACATTTGATTTATATATAATTTAAGTACTGTATATTTTATGAAGTCAAATGATTGTTTAGATGATTTTGTAGATCAGTATGATTTAATTAGTACTAATAAGATTTCTAAATTATCTAATTCTGATTTAGTTCAATTAAAAGAAAGTGGTTATTCTATTGAAGAATTATTAAATCATTTAAGTGATAATTATTTTTGTTTATTACATGGTTCTAGAACAGATATTTCAGATGACTATTTAATCCCAAATTCTAATGGAGATATATTTGCATCAAATACATCTTCAATTGCATTAATGCGATCAATAATTTCAAATAATAACTTAATACGACCTGGTTTAAAATATTCATACTATCTTGATGAAAAAAATCCATTAAAAGTTGAAATATACGGTATTAATGATGAAACTATAGGTGATAATGGTTTTATTTATGTATTACCAGATATCATAGAATTTAGTAATCAACCTCCAGGTTCATGGCAATATATTGCTAAATGTGAAAAAATTAATATTTCAGCAGTTATTCCTGTCAATAAAACTGATTTTTTATATTCTATATATGATATAACAAATAATAAAAAAATTCAATAATTATTGAATTTGGTTAAAATCAATTTTATTTTTTAATAATTTATGAATTTCTTCATGAAATTCTAAAACATATTTTCTATATTTTTCTCCTAAGTTTCTCACAAATCTTTCAACTACGAAATTTTCATCTTTAATTGTCACTCCATATACAATATTATCTGCATATGCAACAATCTTTTGTTCTATAGTTGTAGGAATATAATCATCTAAAGGTAAATCTATGTTTTGATCTATGATAAATTCTTTTCTTAATCCAATTCCAATATGATTTCGTGCAAATAAGGCAAAATTAGGTAAATTCTCATCATTAAGTAATTTATACCCAACAATTCCATGTTTAATTTTTTCAGGCCTATTTGGAACTATTAATGTGCCTATATCGTGTAGTAATGCACCCATTTCAATTAAGTGTAAATCTACATCTTGTTTGATTTCATCTCTAAGATTATCATAAATTAATTTTGAAAGTATTCTTACCTTGTCTGTATGTCTAAAGATATATTCCATTTTATCTTCTGTTTTTCCATATTTAAGCAATAATTCTTTCACATTAGTTTCAGTAAATGATAATTCTTTTTCGTTCATAATATTGTGTAAATAGATTTATTTATATTATTTATCTTAATTAAGAATTAGTGATTATAAAAAAATAAAATAAAATAAAAAATAAAATTAAGCAGCAATAAGTTCTTTATTAATAGAATCAAGTTTATTTGCAAGTCTATCAAAGTTTACAGACATCTTATTCATTTTAAATTCAGATTTCTCTAAAAAGTGTAATACTTGTTTTAAAGATTTAACAAACAATAAAGTGTTAAGTGTATATGTTTCTTTTGCAAGATTTTTTTTCATAAACTCAGTTAACTCTTGGATGTGATGTTCTTCTTTGAATTCATTTCTAATAATGTCTTTAATATTTAGTAATTCATCTTCAAAATCACTTGCTTTCATTCTCATTTCATGATTTGTAAACTTATCAGTATTTACTGATTTAATTTCATCATATTTTAAATTTAATTTTAAAAAATACTCTTTGAATACTTTACTTTCATTAAACTGTTCTAGTTTAGGTAAAAGTTTATTCATATAAAAATCGACTTTATCGGATTTAATAATTTTATTTTCATTTTCGACAAGATGCATTAATTCTTTAATAGATTTTACAGTCTTATCTGTTATTGACTTAATCTCTTTATGATTGTATTTTGTTTCACTATAGAATTCTTTTTTATCCATTTTGTTAACCCCTAATTTGACAAGAGTCGATTTGTCGTTGTTCTCAATTCTTATACTAATTATATAAGCAATCATGCTTTTTAAACATGATGTTTAACACGTAGTAATGTGAAATTTATGATGCGTGAGGTAATGCATAATTTGCTGTATTTAATGCATTATTTTTAGCTCTAACCATGGAACCATATCTTTTGAAAGTATGTGATAATTTTGAATCTAATTTTTTGAAAAATTTAATTAATTCCCCAATTTTATGAATTATTTCATAATTATTATCTACTATTCTTTTTCTATTTGCAAGAATAAAATTTTTTGAAGGAACGCCTAATTCGGGTATAAGTTCAGATTTAATATATTCCAATGTATGCTTGTCATTTTCAATTAATTGTTTTAATTCTTTATTTTCATTTGTTACTGACTTAAAATTCGCAAGAATAATTTTTTTTAAATCTGTTTGATTAAGTTTATTAATTTCATCGACAAACGATTTGTATTCTCTGTTTAATAATTGTAAAAAGAAATTTAATTTTTTATAATCGTCACTAATTAATCTATTAATTAAATCTAAATCCTCTTTAAGAGTTTGATCAGCTAATAATTTATTTATTTTATTTGAATTACGGCTTTCTAGAGCTTTATTTAATTCTTCTTTAAGTTTTAATAAGTTTTTAAGAACTCTTGATATTTTATGATCCTCATAGATGATCTTGTGAATCGTATTTTTTTCAGATTTAGCTAATAATTCGATTCCTCTTTTTTCATCTGTTTTAAATTGAGAACTAAAATTCATACTAATACTATATACGCATTCATTATTTTTAACTGTTTCTATTTTGTAAATGATATTTTTCTTAGAATTAGTTATTTGTTTTTAAATGGTATAAAAAAATGTGAAAAAATAAAAAATGAAGTATTAATGTTTACCATTTACATGAACTGGATCTATATGAATAAATCCTTTTGTCACATATTTTAATGATTCCAATTTAGCTTCTACATCTTTACATATTTGATGAGATTTTTTTGTTGAAATTTTCTCATCAACTTCAGCGTGTAATTCTACATGTAAGTAATTACCAACGTAATAGGCTCTAATATCATTAACACCAACTACACCTTTTACATTTAATGCTCTTCTTTTAAGAGTTAAAAGAATTTTATCACTAGGTGCTTTTGCCATTAAAAAATCAATATTTTCTCTTGCTAATTTATAGCCTGATACAAAGATCCAAATACTTATCGCAGCGCCTGCAAATGCATCAAACTCAGCAATACCTAATAAATTAAGAATAATACCTCCTAAGGCAACTGATGACATTAGAACATCATTTCTACTATCAACTGCATATGCTTGCATAGCTGGACTGTTTCTATTCAATTTATTGAAATAAATAAATAGGAAGAATTTAGTAACAATTGTTACAATCAATACAATAATTGGGAATAATGTAATTGTTGTAACTTCTACAACAAAGAATCTCATAACTGATTCTTTAAATAATTCGAATGCTAAGATACTTGTGAAAATTGCGATTATTAGTCCTGCAATTGGTTCTGCACTCCTATGTCCAAATGGATGATTTTCATCAGGATGCAATTCAGCAATTTTAACTGCAAAATAAATAATTGCAGATGCGACAATATCTAATAATGAATTAGCAGCGTCAGACAGTAATGCTATACTGTTTGAAACTAATCCTGCAATGATTTTAATTATAAATAATAAAATATTTGCGACTAATCCTAATTTAGTTGCAAACTCTTTTTTTTCTTTCATTTTCTTTTAAATTTTTTATTGCATTATAAATTTAATGTTATTTTGGTTAGGCTTATTATATGTAAATTATGGAATTATATTAATTTTTGTTTGAAAATATCAAACAAATTTCAAAATATCTTTGTTTTTATTGTTGAAATATAACATTAAACGAAAGTTTTTTAAAAGAATTCTAAATCCTTTGAATGTTCACCCCTAATTTTGTTCCAGTTATCTAATAATTGGAACATTTTTATATTACTTGAGTGAGTTTCTCACTCAAACCCTTTAATATAAACTTTCTTAAGAATAAATAAAAGAAATGTTATCATATAACAGTTCTCAGAGACTGTCAACAAAAGTTATTACGAATAACTAAAAAGGTCAAAGGTGACCATAAAAAATCCAAGGTGATATTATGAATTTAAACATTATACTCTTAGTAATTGAAATTACTGTAATCGTTGTAGAATTAATCGTATTGATAATTCTATTTGAACATATTAAAAAATTAGAAAAGCATACTCGAGTTATGGATAAACATGTATGTGAAGTTGATAATCATACTAGTAAACTTGATGAACATATCTTAATGGTAGATAGTCATGTTGAAAAGTTAGGTGATCAATTATCTGCTTTATCTAAACAGATTGAGAAATTAGAAAAAAATACTAAAAAAAAATAATTTTGTAATATGTTTAATTACATTTTACTTTTTTATTTTTATATTTAAAGTTCAAATTCATCAATGAATTTAATGATTGTTTTATATTTCTCAAGATACTTAAATCCTTTATCTGTAAGAGTTATGAATTTTTTAACTGAACTATTTTTTTTAGTACTAGGTTCAATTATTTCTTTTACAAACTTTTTATTTAATAATTCTTTATAATATTCAGAAAATCTCTGTGATGAAAGATTCGAAAATCTAAGTAAAGGTGTGGGTTTAATCGAATTTTGATTCTTTTCAATTATTTTTAATATATCAAAAATAACTTCTAACCGTTCTCTTTTCTTTGACATTTTATTTCTTCTTACTTGATCTTGAATTTAGATTAGTAGCTTTACCAACTTTATATGCAATAAATAAGAATAGTATGATGGATAATGATCTAAATATGTGATTGATAACAGGATGGAATCTAACAATAATTCCTGCGATATTAAATCCCCAAAAAATGTATAGTAACATGTAAGCACTATATAATTTTAGAAAATGATTTTTCTTTTTTCTTTTTCTACGTTTAATTGAATTAACTACTAATGCTAAAATTCCAACAAATAATATGAATAGTAACTGGAATGGAATCAGAATAATACTGTAGTCCAAAAATATAATTAATGGGATTGGAAGGAGTGCAATAAAATTAAGGATAATTAAGTCATATTTTTTAATTTTCATATATTTCCAAATCAGGCTATAAGTTAAGCATATAATTGCCATTATACTTACATACCCCATTATGCTTCCAACAATCATTAAGAAAAATCTCATACCATAAGGTCCAAATGGGAATATATTGAAATCTCTATGTAACATAGAAAAAATTTGTATCATAAATCTTAGAATATGGCCTGCACCAAAGAATAAAAATGATTTTCTGAAATATTCAATACCTTTATGATCTGTAAGTTCATAGATCTCTTTAGTTTTTTTATAAATATAATAACAAGCAATGATAATAATTATTGAAAATAATATTTCTATGTATAACATACTAGGTGTTAATTTCCCTAATCCGTGACCCATTATAAATTTAGATCCAATTCCTCTTATCATTTTACTCGTTGAATTAATATTTTATGTGTGTTGATGTTTAATAATATATTGTGTAACTTACTTTTATATTATAAATAATATGGACTTAAAGTGTATACTTTTATTTCTTCTTACTTATAAATCGATTAGAATTTTGATATTATATGATTAATAAAAATCTAGTATCATCTGATAAAAAGGCTAAGTCACTTATTGAATTGAAAAATGTTTCAAAAACATATCAAATGGGTGAAGTTGAAGTTAAAGCATTAGATGATGTTTCGCTATCAGTTACCAAAGGTGATTTTATCGCAATTATCGGTTCATCAGGTTCAGGTAAATCTACTATGATGAATTTAATTGGATGTCTTGATAAACCAACTAAAGGAAAATTATTTGTTAATTCTGAAAATTTAGCTGAATTATCTGAATCATCAATTTCAGTTTTGAGAGGTAAAACAATTGGTTTTATTTTTCAACAATATAATCTCATTCAAAATATCACTGCATACGACAATGTTCTATTACCCCTTGAATTACAAGAAGTCGATGAAACTTATGCAAGAAAGCGAGCAAGACAAGTCCTTACCCAAGTTGGTCTTGGAGACAAAATGAACCACCTCCCTTCTCAATTATCCGGTGGGCAACAACAAAGAGTTTCAATTGCTCGCTGTCTTGTTACTAATCCTGAAATAATTTTAGCTGATGAACCGACTGGTGCATTGGATAGTAAAACTGGTAGTGAAGTTTTGAATACATTAGTTAATCTTTGGAAAAAGGATGGTAAAACTATTGTTATGATTACACATGATTTGGAACTTTCTGAATATGCTAATACTGTAATTAGATTGAAAGATGGTAAAATAATTGATATTAGATCAAAAAATAAAATTTGAGGAAATAAATAAAATGAAATTCATTAAAAATAATAATTTAAACAAAGAAAATCTAGTTGGTTCAAAATTAGGTTTATTTGTGTTAGTATTTGTTATGATAATTATATCATCAATGGGCGCATTAGGCGCAGTTGGAACTTATAGTTTAGATATTGATTTATTAAATCAAAATCCAGATCCTGTTTCTGCAGGTCAAATTGTAGAATTAAGATTAAGTATTGAAAACAATGGTGATAGTACTATTGATAATTTGGAATTGGAACTTATTCCTGAATATCCATTTCAAATATTAGATGATGAATCTAGTATGATTGAAGTTGGAACAATTCCTGCAAATCTTAATGGTGAAAATGTTAAAATTGAAAAAGTAAAAGTAAGAGTTAATGATGATGCACCTAGTGGTGTTTATGAATTACCTATTAAGTATAGTTTCTCAAATTCAGATTCTTATGTAATTGAAAAAATTTCAGTTGAAGTTAATAATAATGATTTCGTTGAGATTTCGAGTATTGATCAGACTGTTTTAGTTCCTGGTCAAGAAACTGAATTGAATTTTGAAATTAAAAATGTTGGTGGTTCAACTCTAAGAGATCTTGAATTTTCATGGACTTCAGAAGATAAAGTAATTCTTCCTGTTGGTAGTGATAATCGAAAATTTATAGATGTATTAGAAGCTGGTCAATCAATCAAAATTCCTTACAAAGTTGTTGCAGATACTAGTGCTAATTCAGGTTTATATCAAGTTGATTTGAATTTAGAATATACTAATGTTTTAACTGGTGGAAATGATGTTGTTACAACTTTTGCTGGTTTAGTTATTGGTGGTGAAACTGATTTTGTATTATCTTATTCATCTGATGCAGGTAATGAAATTTCATTTGCAATTGCTAACATTGGTAATAATCCTGCATATTCAGTAATTGTTGAAGCAGAATCACAAGGTCCATTGAAATTTATAGGTTCAAATGTTCAGATGATTGGTAATCTTAATGATGGTGATTATACTGTTGTTAGTTATACTTATTCTGGCGCTGCACAATCTGATGTTGAATTTAACGTTGAATATACTGATACACAAGGTAATAGAAATACTATTGAAAAAGTTGTTTCTTTAGGTGATAGTAGTTCAGGTTTAGGAATGTCTTCAGAATTAAAATCTGGTGATGCAAGTCAAGATGGTATTAAATCAAGAAATGGTATGGTGAGACCAAATAAAGATGGTATTAGTCAAGTTTTAACTGTTGCTCGAAATATTGTTATTGCAATCGTTCTATTTGTTGTAGGCTTATTTATCTATAAGCGTAAGAAGAAAAACAAAAAATCATCAAGGAAATAAATTAGTAAAATGAAATTATCAAAGTGTCTTAGACATGCTTTTAGGATGGTTATTCATAGCCGTCTTAGAAGTTGGCTAACAATTATAGGTATAATTATAGGTGTTGCATCTGTAATTGCAATCGTATCATTTAGTAATGGTCTAGAAGCATCTATGGAAGAAGAAATGGATAGTCTTGGTGCTGATGTTTTAACTTTAACTTCAGGTTATACTAAAGCTCAGTCATTTGGTCCTGGAAGAAAAATGGGTGGTGATTCATCATCTATAGCTGACGATCCTATAACAAATAAAGAGTTGCAAGCCTTGAAATTAATACCTGAGATTGACGAATTAAATACTGTTATTAGTGGAAATGCCGATGTATATTACTTAGGTGAGGAAGCGTCAATAACTGTTCAAGGTAGTGATCCAAAAGTATTTACTAATTTTATTAATGATGAACTTGACAAGGGACGGTATTTAGAATCATCAGATTCTAATGTTATTGTAGTAGGTTCAAAAGTTGTTGATATGTTTGACAAACCTTTAGATATAAATAAACAAATAGTAATTGAAGGTAAGTCATTTAGAGTTATAGGTATTTTAGAAGAAGGTACTGGTTCAACAATCTATATGCCAATTAATACTGCATATGAAATACTTGAAGATAAAACTAAGAATGAATTTGATAAAATTCAAATTATATTAAAAGAAGATACTGATTTAGATTTTGCAATTGGGAAAATTGAATCAAAAATTAATATGGTTAGACATGTTGATGAAAAAACAAAAGATTTTACTGTTTCATCTAATCAACAGTTTAATGAAATGAGATCTGAAATGATGTCTACTCTTACTATGTTTTTGACTTCTATTGCAGCAATCTCTTTGATTGTTGGCGCTGTTGGAATTGCTAATACTATGTTTACTGCAGTTCTTGAAAAGACAAAAGAAATTGGTATTATGAAAGCAATCGGTGCTAAGAATAAAGATATTATGTTAATCTTTATACTTAATTCAATGATTATTGGTTTGATTGGTGGTATTGTTGGTTTGATATTTGGTATAGGAATTGCAGAAGTTATGTCAATAATGCTGGGAGTAGAACCTGTTGTTACAATTGGTGTTGTGATGCTTGCTGTTATAGTATCTATTTCAACTGGATTGATATCTGGAATTATTCCTGCGTATCAAGCTTCAAAGTTAAGTCCTGTTGATGCATTGCGTTATGAATAATTTATTTATTTTTTATTTTTTTGTTTATTTTTAGAATTATATATTTTCTCGACGATAGAAACATATATATACTACTTATTTGATTCTTTAAGAATGGAAATAGCAACTACGTATGATTTATCAAATTCTGATGGTCTGGATATTCGTCCAACTGTACGTGGTTATGCTATGAAATTTTGTTCTGATGGTCAATTAAGAATTTTACTTGGTGACGTACCTAAAGGTTATTTGAAATCTTTTGGTGGTGGAATCGATACTATAAATGGTGAACTTGAAAATTCATTAGATGCTTTAGTTCGTGAATGTTCTGAAGAAACTGGTATGGTTCCAGAACAATATTCTGTCAAATATCAATTCGAAGAACCATTTGTTTATCCTTCAAAAAGAAAGGGTGTTGATTATATTGCTTCACTTGAAGTTTATGTTTTAGAACTGAATGAATCATTTAATCTAAAAGGTGTCAATAATCATATCAATAACCACAATTCTGAAAATCCAGATGATGTTGAATTTTATGGTATGAAATTTTATACTCTTGATGAATGTTATGATCTATTGAAATTTAATGAACAAGAAGATATTATTTTAGATATTTTTAATCATTATGAGAATAAATTTAATATTTATAATAATCCAAATGTTGATAATATTTCTTATGTGATTGATTCTAATATTGCAGTTTAGTTTTATTATACTTATTCTTAAACATAATCTTAATAAATAGTTTATATGAATTAATAATTATGTTAACTGAAAATTCTATTTTTCCAAACTTTAAATTGTTAGATAAAGATGATAAAGAGTATTCTTTAGATGATTTCAAAGGTAAATATAAAGTTGTATATTTTTACCCGAAAGATAATACTCCTGGTTGTACAATCGAAGCAAAAGAATTTACAGAATTACTACCTACATTTGAAAAAAGTAAAATTAATGTAATTGGTATTTCAGGTGGTGATTCTAAAACTAAAGAAAAGTTTTGTGATAAACAAGAATTAAAATTATTACTTTTATCTGATACTGATTTTTCATTTACTACCAAAATTGGAATTTATGGTGAGAAAAAGTTTATGGGTAGAACTTATATAGGAATTAATAGAGTAACATTTATATTAGATTCTGATAATAAGATTCTAAAGATCTATCCTAAAGTTAAAGTGAAAGGTCATGCTCAAGATGCATTAGATTTTATTTCAAATTTATAGTGGTGTAATATGAAAAAAATAATTTTATCTTTATTATTATTAAGTATTCTAATACTTTCAGCTTGTACAAACAGTACAACAGTCGATGACTCAAAATTAAATGTAGTTACTACATCATATCCAATTTATTTTTTTGCAAATGAAATTGCAGGAGATGTTGGAAATGTTGAGTTATTATTACCCTATGGAACAGATCCACATAGTTTTGATCCATCTCCAAAAGATATGATTAAAATAATTAATTCTGATGCTTTTATTTTTACATCTGAATATCTAGAAATGTGGGTTCATGATATTGAAGAATCTTTAGAATCTGAAAATGTAAATATTTATGATGCAGGAAGTGTTGTAGAATATATTGATGGAAATCATGATGATCACGATCATATTGGTGAACATGATGAAGATGAAGAACATGTTGAGGATGAAGATCACGCTGATACCGAAAATGGCACAAGTGAAGAACACGAAGAACATGGTGAATTTGATCCTCATTATTGGTTAAGTTTAGAAAATAACCTAAAAGTTATTGATTATATTTTAACATTATATGTTCAATTAGATCCTGAAAATGAAATTGTATATATTGAAAATGCTCAATCTTTAAAATCAGATATTGAATTGTTAAAAACTAAATATGAAACTACTCTATCAAATTGTGAAAATAATTTTGTGATTAGTGGTGGACATAATATTTATGGTTATTTAGAACATGAATATCATTTTGAAGTTGAAACTGCTGCAGGCTTATCTCCTGATAGTGAACCAACTCCTGAAAAAATTAAAAAATTAAATGATTTAGCAATTGAACATAATACAAAATATGTTTTATTTGAAGAATTAGTTAATCCAAACTTAGCAAAATCAATTTCAAATGATGTTGGTGCAGAAGTATTATCTTTTAATCCAGGCGCAACAATTTTAAAAGATGATTTTGATGCTGGTATGAATTTTATTTCCATTATGGAGGAAAATTTAAATACTCTAAGTTCTGCATTAAATTGTAAATAAAATGGTTAATAAGAAAGAACGAGTTTTGGAAATTGAAAAATTGAATTTTTCATATGGTGAAACTAGTGTTCTTTCTGATATTTCTTTTTCTATTTATGAAGGAGATTTTTTAGGTGTTGTAGGTCCAAATGGATCAGGTAAAACAACTCTACTTAGATTAATATTAGGTTTAAATAAACTTAGTGATGGAAATATTAAAATTTTAAATCAATCTATTAAGAATTTTAAAGATTGGTGTATGATTGGTTATGTACCTCAAAAAGTTACTAACTTTGATTCTAATTATCCTGCTTCCGTAAAAGAAATTGTTTCTATGGGAATTAGGAAAAAAGGTTTATTTTCAATAAATAGTAAGAAGAAAGAATCTTTGATTAAAACTGCATTAAAAGTTGTAGATATGACTGAATTTCAAGATAGACGTATTGGAGAGTTATCAGGTGGTCAACAGCAAAGAATCTTTATTGCAAGAGCTATTGTTAACAATCCTAAAATCTTATTCTTAGATGAACCTACAACTGGTATTGACCAAGAATCAAAAATTAAATTTTATGAACTATTACATTCTTTGAATAAAAAAGGAATTACAATAGTATTAATTTCTCACGATATTTCAAGAATTACTAAATATGTAACTAAGGTTGCAAATTTAGATGGTGGATTGACTTTTTACTCTAAACATAAAGAGTTTTGTCATAATGATCAACATCATCATGATTCAGATACTAAATGTTGTGATGGAAAAACATGTATAGAAAATAAAGAATGTGATCATAACTGTGAAGATTGTGATGATTTAGAACATGAATTATGTTTATGTAAGGACTAATTAAAATGAATGCAATAATTGAAATGTTATCATATGGATTTATGCAAAGAGCTTTTATTACAGGTATAGTTATTGCTATTGCTTGTTCATTGCTTGGTGTTATTTTAGTTCTTAGAAAATTATCTTTAATTGGTGACGGATTAGCTCATATATCATTTGGTGGTGTTGCTAGTGGAATTTTATTTAATGTTAAACCATTTGTTGGTGCATTAATTTTTGGTCTGTTAGGTGCTCTAGGTATTAATAAATTAAGAGATAAAGCAAAATTACATGGTGATAGTGCAATTGGTATTGTTAGTCATGCAAGCTTAGGTCTTGGTATATTTATTATTAGTATTGCAAATGGTTTTAATGTTGATATTATGAATTATTTATTTGGTAGTATTCTAGCAATTTCTAATTTTGAAGTTTATTTTGCTTTAGCATTAGCAGTTATTGTAATTTTAGTAATAAAAATATTTTATGATGATATATTTTCTTTAACATTTGATGAAGAAGCTGCAAAAGTATCTGGTGTAAATGTGAATTTAATGAATTATTTGATTGTATCTTTAACAGCAATTACAGTTGTTAGTGCTATGAAAGTAGTTGGTTTAATGTTAGCATCTGCATTGATTATTCTACCATCATCATCAGCTCTACAATTAAAATTTAATTTCAAAAAAACATTATTATTTTCAAGTATTATTTCAGTATTTACTGTTGTTAGCGGTTTAGTCATTTCATATTTCTTAGGGTACGCAACATCTGGAACAATTATTTTATTGAATTTATTTATTTTCTTAATAATTTTAGCTGTTAAAAGTTTTAAAAAATAAAATTCTTAAACTTCTAGCTTTAATATAGCTAAATTTTAATTTATTTATTCATAATAAAATAACTCAATTACTTGTTATTTTCTATAATTATTCAAATTTAATAAATATTAATTCACAATAAAGCAAAGATATTTAAAGGGATCTTGAACTCTTTGTTCTTTGGTAGAGAGAAATGATAATCGAATTAATTATTATATTTAGTCTAGCAATGCTTGCTAGAAGTATTAAGACTGTGCAATATATCAGTCAGATGTCTAATCAGAAGCTAGTTACTACATTATGTATTGTTCTAGATACTATTATGGGTGTATTAGTTTTAAAAAATGTATTAGGTGGAGATCTTAATGTTTTAAAAATCGCAGCAATGACATGCGGTTATGTTTCAGGATTTTATGTAGGCTCTTTTATTGAAGATAAAATGGCATTAGGTAAAGTAATTGTGACAATTAAAGTTGATAAAGATAGTTCAAAAGAGATGTCAAAAGCTCTTAGAAAAAATGGATTTATCTTTATTCAATCTAAAAGACATTATACACACAAAGGTAAACTTAGAAAACTTCACCAAGGAATTGTTTTTAGAAAAGAGATTCCTAAGTTAAAAGAAGTACTAAAAAAATATAGTTTTATTGCAACTGTTCAACATGTTAAGTCAACATTTGGAAAAGAACTTATTAGTGCTGAAGAATATCTAAGATTACAAACTGAAGATAATTTAGAAGATTTATAATTTTCATTTTATTTTTATATTTTATTTCTATTGAATTTTATTATTAATTTATTTTGGGTTAAATATCATATTTATATTTTTCAAATTCTATTATACTATATTGTAATTTATTATTTTTGTACTTAATTTTATTTTAGTTAAGAAATATTAGTCAAAAGTTAAACAATATATTTATAAAGCTTATTGATAATCATTATTATTAAGAAAATGATTCCAAGACGTATGACAATTCAAAAAAAGAATATTTTAGAATACTTACGTAGTGTCAAATCTCATCCAACAGCTGAAATGGTTTATAATAATGTTAAGCATGAAGTTCCTAAAATAACTCTTGCAACAGTTTATAGAAATTTAAATCAGTTGGCAGATGATAAGATCATTTTGAAATTAGAAGTTAATGGTGAATTTAGATTTGATGGAGATTTATCACATCATCAACATTGTATATGTAAAGGCTGTGGAAAAATAATTGATTTATTCCAACCAGAGATTTCTAAGAGTGCATTAAATAATATTCAAACAAATAATTTTACACCAGATGGAGTAAAGGTTATTTTTACTGGCCTTTGTTCTGAGTGTAACTAATCGGAGGGTTAAAGAATGATTAAAATAAACGAAAAAGCACCAGAATTTATTGCTGATGCATTTGTAGATGGCGAGATTAAAAAAATTAGTTTAGATGATTACAAAGGTAAATGGGTTGTACTATTCTTTTATCCTGCAGATTTCACATTCGTATGTCCTACTGAATTAGGTGAACTTGCAAATCAATATGAAAAATTCAAAGAATTAAATACTGAAGTTATCAGTGTAAGTGTTGATACTGCATTCGTTCACAAAGCTTGGCATGACGCATCTGAAACTATTAAGAAAATCAAGTATCCAATGCTTGCTGATCCTACTAGAAAAGTTTGTGAATCTTATGAAACTTTAATTGAACATGAAGGTTTATCTTTAAGAGCAACTTATATAATTGATCCTCAAGGAAATGTAAAAACTTTCGAATTCCATGACAACAGTATTGGTAGAAATGTAAATGAAATTTTAAGAAAATTACAAGCTGCTCAATTTGTTGAAAAACATGGAGATAAAGTTTGTCCTATGAATTGGACTCCTGGTGAAGAAACTTTAACACCTGGTTTAGATTTAATTGGTAAAATTTAATTTTACTTTTTTTATTCTTATTTTTTTAATTTATCAGAAGCGTTAAATTCTCCTTTTTCTCCCGAATAAATATATTCTGAAAATGGTAATCCAATAATTTTACCTTCATATCCTGCATCTCTTAATAATACTCCTGCAGCATAGAATGAGTTATTATTACTTACTTTATTATCTATTAAAACAATTTTTTCATACTGATTTATTTTTTCAATATTTTTCAATACCATACTATTTATGTGATCTTCAATAGTTGCATCTCGATCAAGACTCATAGCTTGAGTTCTTTCAATGAATCTTGGAGTATGTGAATAAAATTCTATCGTGTCATTTGAATTAGATTTAGTTTTTTTACTAGTTAATTCACTAGATGGATTATGACTATTATTTTGAATACCTAATTTTTTATTCTTTTTCTTTCTCTTCTTTTCTAATTGTTTTCTTTGCCTTTCTTGAGTTCGTTTTAATTGATGATTATATTTTGCACCTTTTTCACTTAGACTAGGTCCATTATAAATTGGCTGATCTTTTGGATATTCATTATTTAATTCTTCCATTGCCATATTTACAACTAATTGTAATGTATCTGTTTTATAGCAATAACTAGGAAGTTCATCAGGCATTGCAATAAGTAATGTATTATTATCTTTTAATTCAGTTGGCTTAGTATAATTAACATTCCCAATAAGATTGATAAGTGATGTTTTTGTTTTTTTGAAACTATCAATAAAATTTGTGTCACCAGTCATTTTATTACTTTTAATTCTAATAACAGATTTTTTATCATAATCTTCTATAACTTTTTTAACTTTTTCAAAGATTTTATTTTTTAGGTCCTTTTTTGATAATGAAGAATATATGTTTGTGATATCTTCAATTGTTTTTTCTATGGCTTTATTTCTTAATTCAATTTGTTGATTATTACCAGTAGTTTCTCCACGATCACTAATGTATTTATCTTTATAATTTTTATTCTTAATCTGATTCCAAGTTATATTTTTTCCTTTATCTAACTTATATAAATCAATACAGTAATTAGAATTAGGAGGACGAGAAGATTGTATTGCTGTAATATATTCAAATTCATCATAATAAAAATTATTGGCATTTAGAATTCTTATATCTATAATAGGATTTATTTCATGACTAAGTTTTTTGCCTTTTATATTATTTAAAAGTTCACTAG
>PPCM01000703.1_pt1 | contig 22945 bp, 22 predicted proteins | sample 1555541 | NCBI WGS metagenome assembly PPCM01 (sample SAMN05284479, study PRJNA326546) | Marine sediment metagenome, whole genome shotgun sequencing project. | isolation source: marine sediment | place: Germany: Wadden Sea | collected 2012-09-05 | reverse complement strand
TTCTGGCATATACCTATAGAAAAATGTTAACATAAGAGTTGTAATATGATTACCATCAGTATCTGCGTCAGTCATAATAACAACTTTATGATATCTTAAGTTATCAATATTAAAATCATTACCAAATCCAGTACCTAATGCTGTGATCATATTCATAATCTCATTATTATTAAGCATTTTATGGATTCTTGACTTTTCAACATTCAAAATCTTACCTCTTAAAGGTAAAATAGCTTGAAACTCTCGACTTCGACCTTGCTTAGCACTACCACCCGCACTGTCTCCCTCTACAAAATAAATTTCACATTTTGATGGGTCCTTTTCAGAACAATCAGCTAATTTACCTGGTAAAGTACTTGATTCAAGAGCAGATTTACGTCTTGTAAGATCTTTTGCTTTTCTAGCAGCTTCTCGTGCTCGTGCAGCACCAATTGCTTTTAGAATAATAACTTTTCCAACTGCAGGATTTTCTAATAAGAATGTCATTAATTCTTCATTTACAAAAGAATCAACTTGTCCTTTAACTTCTGAATTTCCTAATTTAGCTTTAGTTTGACCTTCAAACTGAGGTTCAGGAACTTTTACTGCAACAACTGCAACAAGACCTTCTTTTACATCATCACTAGTAAATCTTTCACCTTCTTTAAGAAGTTTATTTGAAGTACCATATTTGTTTAAACATCTAGTAATAGCAGTTCTAAAACCTGTTAAGTGAGTTCCACCTTCAGGAGTATTAATATTATTTACAAATGAAAATATAGTATTTGAATATCCATCATTATATTGAAATGCAATATCAATATGAATTGCTTCAAATTCTTTATTAAAATGAGTTACGTCTTGAATTGGTTGTTTAGCTTTACTTAATTCTTCAACAAAAGAACTAATTCCACCTTCATAAATAAATTCTTTAGTTTCATTTGTTCGCTCATCAAGTAAACTTACTTTCAAACCTTTATTCAAAAATGCAAGTTCTCTTAATCGACTTGCAAGAGTATCAAAATTATAAGTAGTAGTTTCAAAAATACTATCATCAGCTTTGAATGTAATTTGAGTTCCAGTAACTTCTGCATCACCAACAATTTCAACATCAGCTAATGGTTCACCTTTTGAATATTTTTGATTGTAAATTTTACCATTTCGTAAAACAGTTACATCAAAATGAGTAGATAGAGCATTTACACAAGAAATACCTACACCATGTAAACCTCCTGAAAATTTATAGGAATCTTTATCAAATTTACCACCAGCATGAAGCTTTGTAAGTACGATTTGTAAAGCAGAAACTCCGAATTGAGGATGAATGTCAGTAGGAATACCACGACCATTATCAGTTACGGAAACAGAATTATCTTTATGAACAGTTACTTTTACCTCAGTACAATGACCAGCTAACGCCTCATCAACAGAATTATCTACAACTTCCCATACAAGATGATGTAAACCTTTTTCAGATGTTGAACCAATATACATCGCAGGTCTTTTTCTAACTGCTTCCAATCCCTCTAGTACTTGAATATTACTAGCACCGTATTTTTTGACTTCTTCACTCATTTTTCTACCTATAAATTGATTATTTTGAATATAATATGTAATATTTTTAAGAAATTATTTTCTAAAGAATCATGAATTTTTCATTTAAGAATTTGACAATTTGATCTTTAAAACCACACACAATTTCTAATCATATAACTATACATTTTGAAGGATTTTTATTCTTTATAAAGATTACTATTTACCTTTAAAAATAGCCCCTCTAAAGACATAAACGTAGAATTTAAATATAAGAGAACAAACTGAATTAATATTATTAAGAGGTCGAAAATGGCAAAGAATAAAGGTAAAAATGTAAATTGGGTATTAACACTAATTATGTCAATCTTTTTTGGAACATTAGGTGTTGATAGATTTATTATGGGACATGTTGGTTTAGGTATTTTAAAACTTGCAATCACAATTTTAAGCTTCGGATTCCTTGGATGGATTTGGTGGTTAATTGATGTTGTTTTAATCGCAACTAAACACAAATTTGAAGGAATTAACTGGGTTGAATAAACCCTATTTTTTATTTTTATAAACACTAAGAATTCTATAATAATTATCTATTAAAAAAATAAAGAAAATTAATCCCTAAGGATTATATCACGCATAATTTCTTGAGAAACTTCATCAATTGATTGGTCGCCATTAACATTAAGAACTTCACCTTTATACACATCAAGAATGATTTCTTTTACAGCATCAAATGTCTTTAGTCTTTCACCAAAAACATTTTCAGTATCATCTTCTCTTTGAATTAAAGTTTCACCATCAATATTACATACATTATCATTTTCAGGTTTCTTATAAATCAAATTATAACTTGCATGACATTTAGGACAATATCTACGAGCAGTAATTCTTTCAATTAATTTACTTTCATCAACGTCTAAGAAAACTAATTCAATTTCATATTTATGTCTCATTAAGAAACCATATAACCAATATGCTTGATCAAGAGTTCGTGGTAAACCATCAATAATTACTTGACGCTCTGAACCAAAATGCTTTCTAAAAATATTGAAAATCTCAACATCATCTAATAAAGCACCCTCTTGAAATAATCTTTTATGAAGCTCTGTACCAGGTTTTAATTCTTTTTTAATTAAGTCACTCATTACATATCTTTTGAAACCAGTATTTTTTTCTAAGATTTCACCTTGAGTACCTTTACCAGAACCTGGTGCACCAACCATAATAATTGCTAGTTTGTTACTTTTATCAGCCATTTTTTAAACCTTTTAAGAAAAGTATAATCAATAATCAATATGAATCAATCATTTTTATATGTTGTTATTTTAAGTGAAAGGCATTAGGGTATATGCAATCTTACCTGAATTTAATTTAGAATATAAAAAAAATACATTACCTACAATTTTCGAATTATATATTTTTTCGAATTTCGAGAATTTACCTAAATCTGGTTTTTGTATGCATTTAAAACAAATCGCACCAATCTTTTTCTTAAATAAATTATATCCTGAATTATGAGTCCCTAATCCCATATGAATATTTAACTTATTTTCACAAGCATATTTTAACAATTCATTATAAAGTTTATAATTTATTAATTTAGAAAAATACTCGCCATCTGAACCACCAATTGAATGATATAAATTACCTAAATATTCTACACACATACTATATGAAATTAATTTAGTACTATCTAAAGCGTCATAGATTAAAAAAAATATAGAATCATCTAATTTGGAATATTCTTCAAAATATAATTTAGGTAATATAAAACCATTAAGTCGTTTCATTTGATTAACGTAAAGTGAATAAATTTGATCTAAAGCCATACTATTCAATGTATTAACTTTTTTAACAATGAAATTATTTTTTTCAGCACGTCTTGAAAGATTCCTAAATGACTTATCACATAAAGAAAATGCTTTATCATAAGGTTTGTAAAACCAAATTGGATACTCAATATAAGACGATTTGTCTAAATCAGATTCTTTAGAGTAGTTATCAATAGGTATAACAGATAAGTAATTTATATTTTTTGAATCCATTAAATCCAATTCTGATTGAGAATAATTATTGATTGAAATATTTTTATTTCCAATAATATTAAATTGCTTAAACTCATTTATATATTTTAACTTCAAGTTATAAGAAGGAATAATAGATTTAGAAAAGTCATAATATTTAGATGTTGTATAATAATTATTCTCAAATGCAGATTTTAACAACCCAGATAAGTCTAAATTATTTTTTTCTTTTAAAGAAATACCATTATCAACATTACTCATAAATATTTAATAAATATCATTCATTTAAAGATTTTTCTTAAAACAAAAACAAAAACTTTTTTAAATTGTCAATTAAATTCATATTTTACAATGGAATTACCTGAAAAACTAACTCCTGCAATGCAACAATTTAAAACTGCAAAAGAACAACATCCTGACGCTGTAATTTTTTTCAGAATGGGAGACTTCTATGAAACATTTTATGATGATGCAAAAATCATGGCAAAAGAGTTAGATATTACACTTACAAAAAGAGGAAGTAAAGCAAAAATACCTCTAGCAGGAATTCCATATCATGCATTAGATAATTATCTACCTAAATTAGTAAAAAAAGGCTATAAGGTAGCAATCTGTGAACAAATTGAAGATCCTAAAAAAGCAAAAGGCGTTGTTAAACGTGCTGTTGTAAAAGTTATTACTCCAGGAACTCTTACAGAAAGTCTTGATGAAAAAATAATAATTTCATCATGGTAATGACAAAAGATAAAAACTATGGTGTAGCTATTGCAGACATTTCTACTGGTGATTTTTTCACAACAGAATTTGCAGATGAACAACATATTCTTAATGAAGTTACAAGATACTTACCAAATGAGATTATTTTAGATTTTGAACCTAATCCGGATACTAAAATTTTTATGGAAGGTAAAAAAATATATACTCAAAAAAAATCATTTTCATACAAACGAGCATATGAAACTTTAATTCAACATTACAAAACAGCATCATTAGAAGGTTTTGGAATTGAAGAAAAAGATGCATGCGTTATTGCTGCAGGTGAATTACTTAGATACCTTATAGATACTCAAAAAACTGATGTTCTTAATATTAAGAGTTTAAGAAATTTTTCACCTGATCACTTTTTAATGTTAGATGCTTCAACTTTAAGAAATCTTGAAGTTACAAATAATATTATTGACAATTCTTCAAAAAATACACTATTAGAATCCATAGATGAAACAATAACAGCAATGGGTTCAAGACAATTAAAACAATGGATTAAAAGACCATTAATCAATAAAACTAAAATTCAAAATAGATTGGATGCAGTTGAAACACTTAAAAAAAACTCATTAGCTAGAGCTGAAATTGAAGATGTACTTACTGAAATATACGATATTGAAAGATTAATTTCAAAGATTTCGTATGCTACTGCTAATCCTAGAGATTTAATTGCATTAAAAAATTCATTACTTATATTACCTAAATTAAAAGAATTAATTTCACAACTCGAATCTAATCCAATTTTTAATGAAATTGCTGAAATGAATACATTAAATGAAATTTGTGATTTAATTTCTGAAAGTATTAAGGATGATCCTCCACTTTCAATTAGAGATGCAAATTTTATTCAAGATGGTTTTAACTCTCAACTTGATGAATTAAGAAAAATTAAAAGTTCAGGTAAAGACTGGATTATTAGTTTAGAAAATAAAATTAAAACAGAGCTTGGATTTAACTTAAAAATTGGATTTAATAGAGTATTTGGATATTTTATCGAAATTAATAAGCGTTTTTCAGATCAAGTACCAGATACATATATCAGAAAACAAACTACTGCAAATGCGGAAAGATATATTACTCAAGATCTAAAAGAAAAAGAAGAATTAATTTTAGGTGCTGATGAAAAAATAAAAGAAATAGAATATAGTTTATACACTAATATTTTATCAGAAATTTCTAATTATATTGGAAAATTACAAGATATTTCAAATAGGGTTGCAAAAATTGACATAATTAATGCATTTGCATCAGTTGCATATGTTAATAATTATTGTAAACCAGATATGTCAAATGAATATGATATTGAAATTAAAAATGGAAGACATCCTGTAATTGAACAAAAACAAAAATCATTTATTCCAAACAATACAAACTTTAATGACGATCTTAAAACTATGATTATTACTGGTCCTAATATGGCAGGTAAAAGTACATTTATGCGTCAAGTTGCATGTATTTGCTTACTTGCACAAACTGGTTGCTTCGTTCCAGCTGATGAAGCAAAATTAAGTATTCTTGATAGAATTTTCACACGAGTTGGTGCTCACGATAATTTAGTTATGGGACAGAGTACATTCATGGTTGAAATGAATGAAACTGCAAACATTCTAAATAATGCAACAGAAAAGTCATTAATTGTCCTAGATGAAATTGGAAGAGGTACTAGTACTTTCGATGGAGTTAGTATTGCGTGGAGTGTTGTCGAATATATCAACACATTAATCAAAGCAAAAACTCTATTTGCAACTCATTATCACGCTTTAAATAAATTATCAAAAGAATTTGATGGTGTTAAGAACTTCAACATTGCTGTTAAGGAAAGAAATGATGAAATTATTTTCTTAAGAAAAATTGTTGAAGGTGGAACAAATAAAAGTTATGGTATTCAAGTTGCAAAACTTGCAGGAGTACCAGACAAAGTTATTAGTCGATCAAAAGAAATTATGAATTTATTTGAGAAACAAGATAATACCAAAAGAAAACTTGAAGGTCGCGATCAACAACAAATAAATTTATATGACGCTTTAAGATAAATTCAACAATCACTTGTTGAATATTTATTCTATTTTTATATTGAAACACAAGGCTTTTATAGAGAATCAAACTAATTAATTATATGAAACGAAAGGTTCTAATTGTCGAAGATGAAGAAAACATCGCAAATGCAGAAAAAATAATTCTTAAAGATGATTTTAAAGTTCATGTCGCAAGAGATGGAATGGAAGGCCTAATGATGGCAAAAGAATTAGAACCAGATTTAGTTCTTTTAGATTTAATGCTACCAAGAATGGATGGTCTAGATTTATGTAATAAGTTAAGAAAAAATTCTAAACTAAAAAATGTAAAAATTGTTATGGTTACAGCAAAAAATGATGCTTTTGATGAACAAAAAGGTATGGAAGCTGGAGCTAATGATTATATAACAAAACCATTTGAGCCAGAAGAACTCCTGAAAGTTATAAAACAACAACTATTATGATAATTTTATTTTTTTATTTTGAATAATTATAATATACCATCTTCTAATCATTATAATAAAATAAATACATGTTTATAAATAAAAACCGACTACTTTCTATTTAATGCTTAATTCAATAATAGAGGCATACCATGGAATAAATTTATTCTTGAGTTCAAATCAAGGATACTTATCAAAATTAACAGTAGAGTTATTTCTGTTTTTCTTAATGACGTATATGGTTTTATATAGATATAAAAGAGAAGAAGAAAAAAAACAACTGTGGTATATGACTCTTGGATTTAGTATTATATTTTTACAAAAATTAATTTTAACTTTAGGATATGTGTTAAATGTATTTTCAACCGTAACAATACAGTCAATGCCATTCTTCATTAATCTAACGGAAGGAATTGAAGCATTAGGTTTAGTTTTCTTAACAGGATCTTTCATTTATCCGTTATACTGGAGAAATCATCATAAATTCAAAAAAGTAATAAGACAAGATGGATTATTTGTCCTTTTATTATTCATTATAACTCAACTTGTAATTGTTATACAAACTGGGAATTTAATAGTTACAAAATATTTAGCAAATACACATTTTTATTTTCATGCATTTAAAATTGCAATAATATACATAACAGTTGCAATGCTAATTAATAATAGCAAAAAAATGGGTAGATATAATATTCTAGCTATTGAAGCATTTTTACTTTATTCTGTAAAATCAATTATTTCGATAATCAACATAGTATTTTTCTTTAATTCTAATATGTATCTAAGAGTTATTGAAACTCCATTCCCATTCTTCGCACTTTTTGCTATGCTTAGATTAATTTATCTAAAACTTGCAGATGAAGCAAAACTTAAACAAGATTTAGAAATAACAAAACAAAGATACAAACATGCAAAAGAAATTGGAAGACTTAGAGATGAATTCGTAAGTATTGTCAGCCATGAACTGCGAACTCCACTTACATCTATTAAATTATATGCATCCCTTATGAGGGATAATAAGTTTGGGAAAATAACTAAAAAACAAAAGGAAACAATGGAAGTTATCGCTTCAGAATCAACTAGATTAAATAATTTAATTAATGATTTACTTGATCTTTCAAGATTTGAAAAAGGTAAAGCTAAATTAAAAAGACAAAAAGTTAATTTACACAACTATATCAATAAAGTTGTACCTATCAATTTAACAGAAGAAAAAAATATAGAGTTTTGTAATAAAATTCCTAAAAAATTAATTGTTAGACTTGATCCTGAAAAAATGCATCAAGTAATTATAAATTTATTTTCAAATGCATTAAAATACACTCCAAATAACGGTAAAATAATTCTTAGTGCAAGACAATTTAAAAATTATTACGAAATATATGTAAAAGATACTGGAATTGGAATTCCAAAAGAAAAAATATCTAAATTATTCTTAAAATTCTATCAAATAGAAGATCATATGACAAGAAATTCCAAAGGTATTGGGTTGGGATTATCAATAGTTAAACATATTATAGACCTTCATCAAGGAGAAATTGAAGTATATTCCCAAGTAAAAGAAGGAACTTTAATTGTAATTAGATTACCTAATAATATTGAAGGTAATTTCATAAGTTTAAAAAAATTACAACAAAAAATATTCAAAGAGTCACATTCTAAAGAAATATTATCAAAAAAATAAAATCAGATGGACTTTTTAGATAAATCATCATATAATTTCTTACCAGTTTTTGATTTAAAATAAGATTTATAATTATTTAAAAATACTTTAAATTTATCAACACCTAATTCTTTAGAATATAAATATGCTTGAAATAAAGTATCTAATTTATCTGCTTCACGTGCAAGTTTAGATTCTTCAGACTCTTGAGAATTATATTCATCAAATAAATCACTAAATTCTAACTTTAATTCGTCAGGAATATTGGATATTAGGTCATTTTTGGCATTTTGTTCTATTAATTTTTTAGAAGAATAATCCTGATCACCAGGAACTAAATCAGGCATATGAGCCATTATTAAATCATGAGTTAATAGTAATTTCATGATTTTTTCTACAGATATATTTTCAGCTTTAGATAATACCCAACCAATCATAGTTGCACCAAATGAATGAGATGCAATAGTATCTTTAACACCTTTCACACCCATCCACTTCCAGCCATTACGCTCTGAGTGTTTTAGTTTATTTATATCCGAATAAAAATTAAGAATATTATCCATATAATCATTATATGTAATTAAAATATAAATGTTTAGTAAAAGTAATATAAGATTATCTTATATCAACATAAATTATTTAAATAAATTCTACAACCCATAAATTGTGAGGGATGGTTATGAAAATTAAAGTTCTAGATGAAAAATTAATCCAACAAATTGCAGCTGGTGAAGTTGTTGAAAGTCCAAGTTCTGTTATTAAAGAATTAATTGAAAATTCAATTGATGCAAATTCTACTAAAATATTCATTGAATTAGAAAATGGTGGTAAAGATTTAATCAGAATTACTGATAATGGTTCAGGAATGGATGAAGAGGATGCAAAATTATCAATAATAAGGCATGCAACATCTAAAATTGATGATGTTGATGATTTGTTTAATATTCATACATTAGGTTTCAGAGGTGAAGCACTAGCTTCTATATCATCAGTCTCTAAATTTGAATTAATTACTAAAACTTCAGATAGTATGGAAGCATATAGATTGTACACTGAAGGTGGAAATAAAGTTAAATTTGAAAAAATTGCTGCACAAACTGGAACATCTATTTCAGTAAGAAGTCTATTTTTTAACACACCTGCAAGACAAAAACATTTAAAATTAACATCCACTGAATTAAATAAAATTATAGATATTGTTACAAGGTACGCAACTGCAAAACCAAATATTCATTTCACAATCATTCATAACGAACGTACAATATTAAATTCTCCAAGTAGCGAGTCACTACTAAATAATATTGTTGATATCTACGGAAAAGGTATTGCTAAAGAGCTTTTATCAATCGCATACAAAGATGAAAATTATGTAATTAAAGGTTACATCTCAAAACCAAGTATTTCAAGAGCAGATAAAAATAATGTTTCAATTTATGTTAATGGTAGATTTGTAAAAAACAAGATTATTACAGATGCACTATATGATTCTTATCACACATTATTACACCATCAAAGATACCCTTTTGCAGTTCTTATGATTGAAGTAGATCCGCAAAGACTTGATGTTAATATTCATCCTGCTAAAACTAAAATTAAAATTGAACAAGAAAATAGATTATATGAAATTTTGTTCGATGTTATTAAAAGTACATTAAAAGGAAATAGTCTAATCCCTAATTCAGATGTTAAATTAAAAACAACAAGCCAATCTGTTTTAGATAATGATGATCAAAAACCAAATAGCTACAAAGAAGAACCTATTAAAAAGTCTAACCTACCTAAGTATGACATTGATACTGACACTCAAGTTTCACTTAATGAACTAAATAAAACTGCAGATGATGTGACTTTTTCATCAGGTAATGTTGAAGAAGTAAATCTTAAAAAAGAAGAAGAAAATAAAATCAATATTAGAAATAAAATTAATTCAAACTTAGATATTGATACAAGTTATGATGAACTTCTTAAAAAAACAGATGACCTTGTAATTAAAGAAACAGATTCCAATAATTATAAATATGAAAATTATAAAACTCAAAATAATATTTCTGATCAAAAAGAAGAAACAACTGAAACTCCTAAAGAATCAAATAACACTACATGTCATAGCAATCATTATGAAGCATATAGCCATGGAACAGATTCTACTGAAGGATTAGAAGAAGTAGATAAAGATTTAGTTCTAAATAATCATATCAAATTTTCAGTTGTTGGACAATTATACAAAACATACATCTTAACAGAAACTAAAGATGGTTTAATGATTATTGATCAACACGCAGCTCATGAAAGAGTTAACTTTGAAAAATTAATGAAAGATTTCAAAGAGAATGGAACTATCAAAAAACAAGTACTAATTTCGCCTATTAAACTTGATTTAAATCCAAAAGATAAACAATTAATTGAAGACAAAAAAGAAACAATTAGCGAATTAGGATTTGATATTGAAGAATTCGGTGATAATACATATCTTCTAAGATCAGTTCCAGTTATTATTGGTAAGCAACAGAATAAAGATATTCTACTTAATATTCTTGATGAACTTATTAGATTTAATAAAGCTAAAAGTTTTGAAGATATTGTTAAAAATATTATGGCAACTGTAGCTTGTAAGAGCTCAATTAAAGCAGGCAAAGCACTAACTCACCAACATATGAATAATTTACTTAAACAATTATTTGGTTGTGATTTCCCTAGCAATTGTCCTCATGGAAGACCAACAATTATTAATGTTTCAATTGAAGAACTAGAAAAGCGATTCAAACGTCGTGGTTTTTAGTTCAAGATAAGAACATTTTTAAAATAATTCTTTTTCTTTATTTATAATTATGAAAGAACTTAGTTATTTAGAATTAAAAAAAATTGTAGAAGAATTACAAATTTTCGTTAAAGGTAGAGTTGAACAAATATACATGCCTGATCGAAAAGAGTTAATTTTTCAAATCTACATACCTCAAGTAGGTAAAAAAATGCTAAGATTCTCAGTACCTAATTTTATGTACATTACTGATTTTAAACCAGCTACAGATCATCCACCAGGCTATGGTATTTTTTTAAGGAAAAAAATCAAAAAATCTGGAATTAAAAGCATCGAAGTAGTTGAAAATCAAAGAATAATTAAAATTGAATTCGAATATAAAGAAGTAGTTTTCACAATGTTCATTGAGTTTTTCCTTAAAGGAAATGTAATTCTTTGTGATGAAAATATGAAAATCATTTCACCTCTAGAAAATCAAAAAACGAAAGATAGAATCATTAGAGGCGGAGTTGAATATATCATTCCTGAAAAAGCAATAAAACCACTTGAAAATAAATTAGATGATAAGTTAGTAAAATACTTAGCTAAAAATCTTAATATGGGTGGAAAATATTCAAAAGAAATATGTGAAAGGTTAAATTTGGATAAAAATAAAACTGAAATTTCAAATGAAGAAATCAATTCTATTGTCCAAGAAATTCAAAAATTATTTTCAGAGAAACCAAAAGGATTTGTATACAAAAAATTAAATCTTAATTACAATCCTGATGATAAGGACAATTCTGAATTTGAAGTGGTAGATATCACTCCATTCGATTTAAAAATTTATAATGAATTCAAAAAAGAAGAATTAGAATCATATAACTTTGCACTTAATCATGTTTTAACAACAAAACAAAAAACAGAAATTGTTGATACAAGTACTGTAACTCATAATGTTAAATTAAATAAGCATGAAACAATTCTAAAAGCTCAAGAAAAAAAATTAATTGAAGCAGAAAATAATATTAAGGTTTCTACAGAAAAAGGTGAATTAATTTATGCTAATTATCAATTAATTACAGATATTCTTAATAATTTAACAGAAGCAAGAAAAACATTATCTTGGAAAGAAATTAAAGCTAAATTAAAAGACCACAAAATCATCAAACAAATTGATGAAAAGAATGGTAAAATTGTTCTTAATTTAGCTGAACAAGATAATTAATTTGGATCCAAAAACTATTAGCTATATTACTAATATGGGGTCAATAAATATAATTTAATATCGCCACTTTCTTTAACTAATTTATAATTAGTCATATTCAATATATCTGAACTATAATCTTCTGAAAAATATTGGAAAAATATATAATTATGATCATTTGATAAATTTGAAATAAAATTATTATTATTATCAAAATCATATTTATTGTAAATAATACCACTTAAATTTGAATTAAATAATTGCCTTGATAAAGATACTTGATGTTGATGAATAACAAATGATTCATCATAATTAGCAATAACATAATTTCTTAAATTGTCTGCATCAGTTACAGAAAGATCACCTAAATTTTGATTTTTAAAACTAATGATAGAAATAGATAATAAACATACAAAAAAGATTATAATAATTTTTAACGTATTAGATATATTAAATTTATTTGATAAATATTTTACCAAGTTATTAAATCCCAATCCAATTAAAACATATATTGTTGGAAATAACAATACAAAATATCTAGTCTGAAAACCACCTTGAAATAGGGTAATTACCATAATATAAAATAACAAATATATTTTTAACATCATTTGATTTTTTGAAAAAAATACAAAAAATATAAACATCCCAAATAATAGACTTATATATTGTATAAATAATTTAAAACTTGATAAAAACAAAGAAATTCTTAAGATATTACCTTCACCATCTGAGTGATATGATCCTTCAATAATTGAGTGACAAATTAAATAAGAATAAACAATAAAATAAATGATAAAATAAATTTTATTATTTAACATTAAATTCTTAATTTTAGAAAAATTAAATAATAAAAATAAATGTAGCAAAAATAAATATTCTGCTCTTATTAAACAAATTACAAATAAGAAAGTTAAGCAGGTTAATAGAGAGTTTGTATCCTTTTTAGACATATATGAAAAATAACTCATCAAGAATAAAGAAATAAAAACAACCATAATAATTAAACTTTCAGACATTGATGAAAAATAAATTAATAATTCATTTATTGCATATAAAAAAGTGATATACATAGATATTAACTTATTATTAATTAAATTCATTAATGTGATAAATATAAAACACGCAGATAATGAAAACATAATCAAATTCAAATAATTTGCAGAATTATCAAAGTTGAATATTTTATAATATAGTGAAAGTATAAATGAATAACCTGGAGACTTTTCCATTTTACTGTATGTAATACATGAATTATTTTCATATCGTGAACATAAAACATACTTTTGATGCTCTAATAAATTTTTAGCCGCTAATTTATAATCTTCAGATCTAGAATCATTATAATCATCAATTGGTGAAAAAGAATAAGAAAATATGCTAGTGAAAATAAAAATAATAAGCAAATAAACCCTATACTTTGATATGTTTTCAATAATAAATTTAGAATGTTTAAATAAAATATAGCCAAAGCATAATAAAATTAAAAACATAAAATAGAATACATAATTAATTTCTAAATAATTAAATAAATCAATAAATGAATTCATAATAAAAGAATTATAAAATAAGTATATAATATTATCGACAAATAGCAAAATATCCATAAACTTTAAATACTATTTTATTCAAAAATATAATATGGCTCCTAATTCCAAATCATTAACTGATTATATGAAGAAAGAATTGATATTCTATATCAGGCAAGAATATGAAAAAGGTCATTCACTTTCTGCAATTAAAGATGCTCTGAGTAAAGGTGGGCATCATAAAGATTTAGTTAGGCAAGCATTAGATTCATTAAAAAAACATAATTTTAATGTTATTAAAGCACTTGATGAGCCAATTCAAAATAATTTAGATGAAGAATTATATTTAGATATTGTAAGTTCATTAGTTAAATATATCAAGCATCAATTAAATGAAGGTTATTCCACTAAAAAAATTAAAGAAATTTTAATTAAATATGGACATAGTCATGATTTAATAGATGAAGCACTAAAAAAAGCTACACTTAGTGATATGAAAAAAAATCGTAGCATGAAAACAATTTATGAAATTGGATTTATTTCTATTTTTGCATTAATTTTAATTTATATTATGGGTGCAACTCAAGAAAGATTTGAAATTGTATTATTTTCATTTATTCCTACAATTCTAACAATTATTGCATCAAAATTTATCCATAAGGAAAAAGATATGCATTATTTATTAGCAGTTCCAGCATTTTTATCAATTATTTTTATGATTGGTACAATATATGCACCTATCACAGAAGGTTTTGAAAGTGTTAAAATTGGATTTTTTAACTTAATTCTAAGTTATATTTATGTTGGAATTAGTTATTCTGAAGAATCTAAAAAGGAAAAATCAAAACAATAATCCTTTATTTTTTCATTAGAAACAATAATATTAAAAAACAAAACAAATTCTTAGAGATTAATTATGGAAAATAAACAATTTTTTATTAAAAGGTATAAGCAATTATTTAATGATTTTGAAGATAAAGATTGGTCATTAAGACGTGCACTTAGAGTTAATACTTTAAAAATAAGTGAAAACGAATTAATTAAAAGATTAAAAGCAGAAAACATTAAATTAGAAAAAATTCCTTTCTTAAAAAATGGTTATTATTATGAAGCTAAATTTTCATTAGGTTCAACTCCTGAATATTTACAAGGATATTATTATTTACAAGAAACATCATCACAAATTCCTCCAGAAGTTCTAGATCCAAAAGAAAATGAACTAGTTATTGATATGTGTGCTGCTCCTGGGTCAAAAACAACTCAATTAGCACAGTTAATGAATAATAAAGGAACTATTGTAGCTCTTGATAATGTTAAGTGGAGACTTACTGCATTAAGAAATAATATTGAACGATTAAGCATTAGTAATATTTTAATTTATAATAAGGATGCAAGATATGCAACTGACTTTAAACAAAAGTTTGATAAAATTCTTTTAGATGCTCCATGTGCAGGTAATTATGTTACAGATAGATCTTGGTTTGATAAAAGAAATCTAATCGATATCAAAGAAAGAGCAAAAACTCAAAAAGAAATGTTAAAAACTGCATCTAAAATATTAGCTGATAATGGAACATTACTTTACTCAACTTGTTCATTAGAACCTGAAGAAAATGAATTAGTAGTTAATTGGGCTCTTGAAAATTTAAAATTAGAATTAGAAGAGATTAAATTAGATTTTGGTCGTAAAGGATTAACTAAAGTTTTTGATGAAGAATTAAATCCCGAAATTGAAAAAACATTTAGATGTTTACCACAAGATGGATTAGAACCATTCTATATTGCAAAATTTAAAAAAAAGAGTGAATAAAATGGATATTGAAGAACATAGTAAATTATTCAAAAAAATTATTAAAAAATATAATTTAGATTCTGAAAAAAGAGCTGCACAAATTGCAGATATTTTAACAAAATCAGGAAAAGGTGTAATTGATCATCAAGAATTTGCAAATTTATTTGGAATGAGTGAAGAAGAGTCATATGTTTTTTTAGGATTTATCAATAAAGGCTTAAAATATAAAGAAGAAAATATTGATCCTAATGCAAATAAGTAATTTTTATTCTAATTATATCTATATTATATACGTTAGAAGTTAATAACGTTTAAATATAGATTCTTTTTACTTTTATTATAATATGGAATACACATCATCAAATAAATCATTAGAAAATACAATTTCTGTACATACTTTTGTCGCAAATAGACCTGAATATTTCAGATCAAAACATGGCTTCAATAATTCAAACATATTTATTTTTAAGGATCAACCTAAAAAAGATGAACATTATATTTTATTCCATACAAGAAATTCAGGAGACTGGTTTGATCCTTGTAAATATTTAGCAAAATTAAATCATAATGAAAATATTAACATTAGAGAATCTTTAGAAATAAAATTAGAAATGAAATTAATTGATGGTGTTCTTACATTATTTGAAGGATACTTCTCTGACTACGATAAAAACTCAAGCAAACATAAAGAACTGATAGATATAACTGCAGAAATGTTAAAAAAAGAATTCATACAAGGATATGATAAAACAAGAAATAATCCTATTAGAAACTATGGTGTAACTGATATTAATTATAATAATATTGAAAGAAAAAAATAATTTTTAAAAAAATGAATGAAAAATACACGAAACAATTAGATTATTTAATAAATAACTCAAATAGTAAAGAGGTTTTAGCAAATAAGATTGTTAAGAAAATTAAGAATATAAATAAAAAGTTAATTATAACAGATTTAGGATCAGGATCAGGAATTGTATCTAAAAAAATAAATAATTTAACTAATAATCTACATCAGTTTATTTTAATCGATAATTACAACTATCATTCTAAAATAAATAATGGATTTAATTTTATTCAAGCAAACATAGAAAAGATAACAATCCCTAAATCAAATATTATAATTATTTCACAAGCAATACAATATTTAAAAAATCCAATTGAAATGCTAAATAAAATACTTAAATCATTAGATAAAGATGGATTTATAATTATTGTAAATACCGATACAAAAAGTCAAGATGCTCAGATTAAAAAAAACATTCTTAATATAACCACAAATTCAAATATACTTAATCAACTCTTAATTAATCATTTAAATACAAATAAAATAAGGTATGAGCTAGAAAAGGTACATTCAACAATAAAGTTAGATCAAAATAAAAATGATATATTAGAATTTATTTTTAAGAAAGAAAATATTGCATTAGTTGAAAAAAAACTATTAAATAATGAATTAAAGAAAATTGAAAACTATTTTTGGATATATAATAATTGATTTTTTTTATAAATATCTAGAAGATCCTTAGATTCTTTATTTAAAATACCTATGTCAACCTGAGGATAATTATCTACATACCACTTATTCAAATTAGATTTTAAATGAAGACATCTTCCATGAGAATCATTATTTGCTATAACTAACCTATTAACTCTATTTATAATAATTGACCCTAAACACATTAAACAAGGTTCCAGAGTTGTGTAAAGAGTAATAATTGAATCAGGATTATGTTCAATAAATTTTTTAATATCGGAAGAATATTTAAATAATAATGAAATTTCTGCATGCGCTATAAAACTTTTTGAATCAAAATTAGTATTACTTGAAATACCTATTAACTTATCATTAATAACCAAAACTGCACCAACTGGATAGTTTCCAGATTTTAATGCTTTTTTGGCAGAATCTAAAGCGATAGACATAAAATATAAATCTCGAAATTCCATAAATTAAGAATAATAACATATTTTAAAAAGATTCTTATTAAATTAGAAAAATACTATTTTACACCTACTTACAATCTAATTATAATATTCTAGATAATAGTCTTAATTATAACTACATTTTCTTAATAACAAACGTATTATTTTGAAAAAAATATAATAATTTTGTAAAGAAAATAAAAAATAATATTAGACAAAATGTCCAAATATAATATAATATAATCATAAGAAAATATTAATCTAATCAAATACAACAACAACAGTCTCCTGAAGGAGGACATGAGTCAACACATGAACCATGAGAACTGTGAGAACTATGAGAACCGTGAGAACTATGAGAACCGTGAGAACTATGAGTACCATGAGAACTATGAGAACCATGAGAACTGTGAGAACCATGAGAACTGTGAGAACCATGAGAACTGTGAGAACCATGAGAACTATGAGAACCATGAGAACTATGAGAACCATGACTTGCATGATGAACATGAGTTACAGAAATTGTACCTGCACCATTAAATGATGGAGTACCTAAACTATTTGAATGAGAGAAAGACCCTTTTACATCTTTAAATGACGATGCGATAGATCCTAACATAAAAGCACCTAAAACTAAAGCATTTTGTTTACAAATCTTACCATCTTCCTGAGATAAGAAATCTGCAATTTTTTTCTTAAATTTAGGTAAATTAGCCATATTAAATAAAATAAAGTATTGCAAGTTTATAAATCTTACGATGACATATATCCCACGATAAAAATTAAAATAAAACTATAAATAATATTAGAATCAAAATAACAAAATTAAAAAAATAAAATAAGAATTATACAATCCTTAGCGTTCAAAATAATTAAAAATTATTTAACTTTGCAATCTAAACGATACGCAAAGTTTCAAGATTTCTTGGAGCATTAGTTTCAATTCTAAATTGTTTATGTAAAGAACTTGCTAAATCTAAACACCTAGAACTTTCACCATGATTGATAATAACTCTTTTAGGTCTTGGACTTGATCTTTGAATATAAGAAAATAATTCTCTTCTATCAGCGTGACCAGAAAAACCTTCAACAGTTTCTACTCTAAGTTTAATATCCATCATCTCTCTTCTATTTCCATCAGCATAATGAATTTCCTTTTGGCCTCTTTGAACTTTTCGACCAAGTGAACCTTCACCTTGATAATTTACAAAAATAACTGAGTTATTTGGATTTGAACATAATTCCTTGAAATATTGAACAGATGCACCACCAACAAGCATACCAGATGTTGCTAAAATAATACATGGTCCTTTTTCTTCCACAATTTCAGTTCTCTCTTTCTTACTTCCAACCCTTTTAAAAACGTCAGATAAGAATGGATTTTGATTTTTATGGAAAATCTGTTTTCTAACAAGTGAATTTAAGTATTCAGGATAAGCTGTATGAATAGCAGTTACATCCCAAACCATACCATCAACATAAATAGGTACATTTGGTAACTTTTCTTCACGCATTGCTTTTTCTAAAATAACCATCATTTCTTGAGATCGTCCTACTCCAAGTACTGGAATTAGAACTTTCCCTTTGTTAGCAATAGTTTCTTGAATAATAGTTGTAAATTCAGATTCACAATCTTTTCTAGATGGCATGATACAATCTTTTCCACCATAAGTACTTTCAACAATTAAAGTTTCAAGTCTTGGGAAGCTAGTAACAGCACCGTCAAGTAAAGATGATCTAGCAACTTTAAAGTCGCCTGAATAAACTAGATTATGTAATCCATTACCAATATGTAAATGAACCATACTTCCTCCAATAATATGTCCGGAGTTGTATAATGTGATCCTTACATCAGGAGTAATATCTGCAACAGCTTCATAATCAAGAGTAATACATTGTTTTACCATTTCTTTAACTTCATCAGCTTTATATAAAGGATTTTTACCTTCAGAAACCATGATTTTAACTAAATCTAATTGTAATAATGCCATTACATCTCTTGTTGGAGCTGTACAATAAATTGGACCTTTGTAACCAAATTTGATTAAATAAGGAATTAAACCACAATGATCTAAATGTGCATGAGAAACAATTACTGCATCAAGTTCATTAATTTTAAACTCTGGTGCTTCTAAGAAAGGATATGCATTTGCATCAGTTGCTGCAACATCAATACCACAATCCAAAAGAATTCTTGATTCAGGAGTTTGTAATAATAATGATGACCTACCAACTTGACGACCGCCACCAAGCATAGATAATCTTACCCATTCACTTTTTTTACCTCTAATCCAACCATCATAAATTCTATGACCTGTTTGATTAAGGAATTTTTTTCTATAATCATTGTTTTGATAAAGAACGCCTCTAATATCCTCAATTAATTGAGATCTAATAGCTGGTGTTCGTCTTATAACTGGAACCCATAAAGTCTTCTTTTTAATTTCTTTTAGATTTGCACCTTGTTTACCAATTGCAAGTCCAGGTTTTTCAACCTCAATAAAGACAGTTGATCTTTGTGGATCAAAAATAATATTATCGATTTTAGACTCAGTAGATAATAATTTCTCTACAATATCTCGTGCCTTTTCCATTTCCATAGAAATACTTGGATCTGGTCTTAATTCTACTCTTTTCTTAAAAGAGTGAACAGCTTCTTTAATTTTACCTTTGTCATCTAAGAAAAAGTCTTTATCTTTCGTATAAAGAACAATGTTTGCGCCTTCAAAGCCAGCATCGCTAATGACATCGTCTGGCAATAACTTCAGAATTTCTTTTAGAATATTACTAGTTGTTGAAACCATTTTTACCCTGTTTTAAACAAATTGTTTTAATTTTAATAAATAATAAAAAGAGATTAAAAAAAAAGAATAATTAATCAAACTTTTTCTCAATAACTTTTTCAACACCGTTTTGATCAATAACTAAAATGTTATAACCATTACCTGATGCTGAATCACGTCTGAATGATGCTTTAGTAAATGCTGTTTCCACCATTTTAACACCTTCTGCAACAGTGATATTTTTGTTATATGCTGTTTCTAAGTAACCTAATACAAAAACAGAACCTGAGCCATCTGAACAAAAAGTATCATGTTCAAAGATTGAACCATCAACACCAATTTCATATAAATGATGACCTGTTGAATCGTGACCTGCCATTAAAAAACCTACAATACCTGGTACCATAGAAGGTCTTCTTACATTCTCATAAGACATACCTGCAAGTAAATTTGCTGCTTCTTTAACAGTAACAAATCTGTTAGATCTGATTGTTTTTAACTTTACTTCAGCTTTAATATATTTTGAAATAAGTTGTGCATCAGAAACTAATCCTGCAATTGTAATCGCTAAGTTCTCTGCAATAGGAAATACTTTTTCAGTATTAATATTTGCAATCATATGACCTGCTGTTGCTCGCATATCTGCAGCTAACACAATACCATCTTTACACACTACACCAATAGTAGTTGTTCCAGTCTTTACTAGTTTTTCGTTTTGAATTTCCATAAATATTCCCTCGAGAATCCAAATGAGAAGTTAATTAATATTAAACAATAAAAGTGTATTATATTTAAAGGTTTTGATTTAAGATTAAATAAATGTCATCTAAAAATTATTTCAAACAAACTTAGTTTAAAAATTAATATCACAATTAAATAGAAAATTATATAAAATACACATGGTTTAAGTATATATGTTTAAAATTAATGTAAAATTATTTAGATATATAGTTATAACCCTTTTATTAATAGGATTAATATTTGGTATTTTTAAAATAATTCAAAATACAGGTAATGATGAAATATTAAATAGAATTGATGATGAAATAGTTAATATAAGTTACAATATGGATGATTTTAAACAATTTAATTATAATAATGAAAATATTACAGGAAGAACATTATTCAAAAAAAATATTGCAATACAATTATATAAAATAAATAATCACAATATTAGTGATGAAATTATTAATAAATGGACTAAACCGTTAACAAAATTAAAAAAAGTAATTAATGTTAATGAAAATCTTAAAATAACTCACAAATCTGAAAATAAAATATCTAGTGAATTAATAATTTTCGGAGAATTACATTTCAAGAATCAAGATGTACATTACATAAGAATAGCTATGTCAAGTGCAGATTATAAATATCTTGTTTTAGAAGATACATATTCATTTTTAATTAAAAATGACTTATTTACATTAAATGACAATGGAAATTAAATCAAATGGAGAAAAATTAATACTAGATATTAAAAAAGTAATTTATCCCGATTATACATATGATGAAAATCAAATAAAAAATATTGATCATTTAATTACAAAAATTAAACCACTATCAACTATTAAGAAAACAATTACAAAACAAAAAAAACAAAATGGCTATTTTGATATGCAGTTGAATGAACTTCTAATAAAATCATATCAAAAAATTATTAAAGTGAGATTAATTGAAAATAAAAATATTGTTTTCGAATATCTGAATAAATCATTGAACTTTTCTGAAATTGTAAAAATCAATAAAAGAATTATAAATTCAGAAGATAATATCAGAACTGAAAATATTTTTCTAAAAGATAAAGAATTAAATATAATTACAGGAGCAGGCACAGATATTAAGACTTTAAATAATGATTTAAAAATAATTGATAAAATATTAAACTCGAAAATAGAACCAATCATTAAAGCAATATTAATACATAATGAAATTGCAAATATTCACCCATTTATTGAAGGTAACGGTAGAACTGCAAGAGTAGCATTCAATATTATTTTATTAAAAAATAACTTACCTTCAATTAATTTAAAAAATCGAAAAAAACCAACATGTAGATATAATATGCTATATACTTCAGCAGTTAAAAGTTATATAAATACTAGTTCTTTAAATAAAATGTTAAAATTTATTGAGTATAAATACAATAATTGCTTAAATGATCAATTAATTATCGAAGGTATTACAAATGGTTAAATTAAATTCTTTTAGAATAAATATAACAGAAATATGTAATGAAAATTGTGATTTTTGTATAAATAAAGATAATTTAAACAAACATATGTCCTTTAATAATATTGAAAAAATATTCAACTATTTACATGAAAATAAAATTAAAAGATTGAGTGTGTTAGGAGGAGAACCTACTACGCATCCCAATTTTAATGAAATATATAAATTAGCACAACAAAAATTTGAAAAAATAGTATTATTTACAAATGGGACATGTAATAATAATATAGATATAATCCCTAGGAAAAATGATTTTATAATATATAATGCTAGTTTTTGTAATGAAAAATTCATGTTTAATAAAATAAAAAATATAAATAATC
>PPCM01000702.1_pt1 | contig 22978 bp, 19 predicted proteins | sample 1555541 | NCBI WGS metagenome assembly PPCM01 (sample SAMN05284479, study PRJNA326546) | Marine sediment metagenome, whole genome shotgun sequencing project. | isolation source: marine sediment | place: Germany: Wadden Sea | collected 2012-09-05 | reverse complement strand
ATAGCTATGGGTGAGATAGAAGTTGTTGGGAGCAAAGTGAAGAGGAAAAAATAAAACATAATCTGTAACACGGAGAACACGGAAGTCACGGAATGGGATTTTAAAGGTGTACTTTTCCGCGCTAACCGCGTACTCCGCGTTATTGTTCTTGTATACGTAATATGATTGTAGGAGGGTAATATGAAAGTACTAGTAATAGGTGGCGGTGGTCGAGAACACGCCATCATTTGGAAATTAGCTCAGAGCAAAAGAATTGATCATATATATTGTGCACCAGGAAATGCTGGTATTAGTGAACTAGCAACATGTCTTCCAATAGGAGCGACAGATGTGCCAGTATTAGTAGATTGGGCGAAGAATGAAAAAGTTGACTTAACCATCGTCGGTATGGACGATCCTTTAATGTTAGGTGTAGTTGATGCTTTTGAGGCAGAAGATCTTAAGATTTTTGGACCACGCCAAAACGCGGCAATCTTAGAAGGCAGTAAAGTATTCTCCAAAGACTTAATGAAGAAATACAAAATACCTACAGCAGGATATGAAGTGTTTACAGATGCTGAGAAAGCTATTGCCTACCTAGAAACTTGTGATTATCCAACGGTTCTTAAAGCAGATGGATTAGCTCTTGGTAAGGGTGTTCTGATTTGTGAAAACAAAGAAGAAGCTATAGAAGGTACTAAGACCATTATGTTGGATCAGAAGTTTGGTGATGCAGGTAAAACAATGGTTGTTGAAGAGTTTATGACTGGACCAGAAGTGTCAGTATTATCTTTCTGTGATGGGGAGACAGTCATTCCTATGGTTAGTGCCCAAGACCATAAAAGAGCCTTTGATAATGATGAAGGTCTTAATACAGGTGGTATGGGGACATTCTCACCAAGTAAACATTACACAGAAGCTATGCATGAAGAGGCTATAAAAACAGTATTTGAACCAACATTAGCAGCTATGAAGGCTGAAGGAAGACCTTTTACAGGTATTATCTTCTTTGGTTTAATGTTAACACCTAACGGGTTAAAGGTTCTTGAGTATAACGCTAGATTTGGTGATCCAGAAGCACAAGTAGTATTACCTAGATTAAAGACTGACTTACTAGATGTATTTGAAGCGGCTGTTGAAGGAAGATTAAATGAAATCACACTAGAGTGGGATGATAGAGCTGCAGTATGTGTGGTTGAAGCATCTGGAGGTTATCCAGTAGCTTATGATAAAGGTTATGAAATCACTGGACTTGAAGCTCAAAAGGCTAAAGATGATGTGATTGTCTTCCACGCAGGAACTAAATTTGATGGTGACAAAATTGTCACTAATGGTGGCCGTGTCCTAGGAATTACAGCTATGGGAGAATCCATAGAAGCGGCACGTAAGGTAGCTTATCAAGCGGTTGAAGAAGTTGATTTTGAGAAGAAGCAGTTTAGGACTGATATTGGTATAAAGTAGGAAAAAGGCTAAAATGCAAAAGAAAGATCTATACCACGGAAAGCGCAGAAGTCACGGAAAAGAAAAATTCAATCTGTGAAATCAGCGAAATTACTGGTAGTCATTTGTCTTTAATATTGTCATGCCCCGAAGGGAGCATCCAGTGTCTCAAAGAATAACGCAACAACGCAAAGAACCAACCACGGAAAACACGGAAGTCACGGGAAAGTGCAAAAAGATTAATATGAAAAAAGCAGGAATAAAGAACCGATAAAATCACGAAGGGTTTATCAAATAAGAACTTCATGTGATTATTCAAAGTAGTTATTTCATGTACTTTTCATTATAATCACTTAATGTCACCCAAATAATATCACAACATAAAAAGACCTGATTCAAACTTGGAATCAGGTCTTTAAAACGTTATAATCAACTATCTAACTGTCTAACTATCCTACAACTCATCATACATATAGGCAAAAGTATGATCAGCCCATTTAACAGATTCAATATACTGTTTAGGCAACAAGTTTACATCATAATTGATGGATTGACTTGCTGACTCAAGATTAGCAAATTCACCTCGCTCATAGTCTAGGCATAAATCATAAGCAGCTTTATATGGAGACTCTTTACCAAGCAAAGTGTCTTTAATCTCATCAGTAATAGGTAAATCAACAAGCAACTCTGCCATTGGTTTCTTTAACATAACATTTAGGATTGAAAGAATGCCCATTAAGGTGAGTTCGTCTGTATGAGGTTTTAAATCTGAATGATTACAGATGCCTTCAAGTAAGTGAGAGCGGACCATAGAAGTAATAATCAACTCAGTTGTCTCAGGAGAACCTAGGTTCTGGACCATGGCTAAACTAACCCATTTACGAAGAGCTTTCACGCCTAACATTGAAACTGCCAAGTGTATAGAACCAATCTTTTTGCTGGCAGTGAAGTTATTATTCACCAGTTTCAACAATTTATATGTCAGTGACACATCCATCTCAATCATGGCAGATATCTCTTTGAAATCAGGTTCTTTAACATTCATCATACCCATAAGTCGAATGTACTTTGAACCATCTTCTTCAATACCTTTTGACTTAACCATAGATGGTTTTGAGAAAAAGTAACCTTGGAAGTAGTCAAATCCTATAGATTTGGCCCAGTCATATTCCTCTCTGGTTTCCACCTTCTCGGCTAATAATAACTTGCCCTTAGGTTTCCATGTACGACATATTTTTTCTATGGATTCTCTGCTTTCGCCCATAAATTCAACTTTGATGATATCACATAGTTCAACTAATTCTAGAAATTCATAACTATCTATGAAATCATCAATTGCCACAGTATAACCAGCATTTTTAAGAGTTTTTATTTTTTCTATAAAGGCTTCATCAGGGACGATGTCTTCTAGTAACTCTATAACAACACTTTCCTTGTTTAACAGTTGAGGAATATCGTTATCTATTAATTGTTTGTCAAAATTAACAAAAGCGCGATGGTGACCAACCAAGTGTTCGATGCCAAAGTTTAAATAACTGTTCATTAATAGGATAGAGGTTGCAACGTTTGAAGCCACGTTACCACTAAAGAAATTTTGCTCACTTTCGCGGTAAAGAAGCTCATATGCCACAACTTCTTGCATACGATTAAAAATCGGCTGTCTTGCTACAAAAATATCCATTTGTTACTCCTTATTATCTCTATATCTGCTATATATAATATAACATAGAACTAGTTAAATCTTCTGTGTTCTTTTTGTGTCTTTATTGCTTATATTCTATTGACACTAGCTCCCAATGCGTGTATGCTTAAGGGGCAAATCGCTAGGGGAGCCCACATGGGCTGAGATAGTATTAGCTGACCCTTATTACCTGAACCGGATTATGCCGGCGTAGGAAAGCAGCGTTAAGTAGTATTTACTTAACACAGTTTTATTCAGTTAATACTTCCTACGATAATTTCGTTAGGAGGTTTTTTTATGTTTACAGAGTTTCAAGATGCGTTATCATCAGGTGATTTACAATTGGTTGTAGAATCAACAGTTGGAAATATCATTATTTTAGCGTTAGCAGTTGTATTGTTAGTGGCAGCACTTGTTTTCACAGGAAGTGGGAACACAGATAAGAAGGGGATTAAACCTTTAGCTTATTCAGGAGTGGCACTTGCAATTGCTATGGTTTTATCACAGTTTAAGTTATTTACATTACCACAGGGTGGTTCGATTACACCACTCAGTATGTTGTTTATCATTGTCATTGGTTACTTCTTTGGCGTTAGACAAGGTATCCTTACTGGAATCGTATACGGATTACTTCAATTATCTTTTGGTGGTTGGGTAATGCATCCAGTTCAATTGTTACTAGACTATCCTTTAGCATTTGGTGCTCTAGGACTTTCAGGACTTTTTGCAGGATCAAAACATGGCCTAATAAAAGGTATGATTGTTGGTGTTATGGGACGTTTTGTCTTCCACTTTATTTCAGGGGTTGTGTTCTTTGCAGCTTACGCACCTGAAGGATGGAATTCAGTTCTATATTCAGTCTATTATAACTTCTCTTACACAGGTGTTGAAGGTGCAGTCACTATACTGATTCTTTTGATTCCAGGAGTTGTTTCAGCCTTTAGTAATGTGAAGAAGGCGGCAATAGCGTAGTAGCTAGCTAATAAGAATAATTTAGAACGATTAAAGACTTGATTCCGTTAGGAATCAGGTCTTTTTATTTTGGTGGAAAGAATAAGAGACTAACGCAAAAACGTAAAAATGTTAAATTGTAGAAGATGATTATAGGTGATCACATTGAAGAATACATGAATTTAAACCTTAAGAAATACATGAAAGCTTTAGTTGTGCCTCTTGTGCCATGTTATTTCCTTTGCGTTTTTGCGTTAATCTTTATATGTTACAAAAGTATTGAGAATAATTATCAAAAACTTAATCTCATTTACAGATATTTAACTTTACATTACTATATTCATATATTATAATATAGTCAATATCATAGAAAGGAACACTATTATGCAAGATGTTTCTTATATCGTTGCTTTTGGTAGCGGTTTATTATCTTTTTTTACACCCTGTATTATTCCTTTGTTGCCATTGTATTTTGGCTATTTAGCGGGGGAGACCATACAGAACATTGAGGACAAGAAGATCCATAGGAAATTACTTACCAATACTGGTGCTTTTGTACTTGGATTAACCTCCCTTAATATTATGTTAGGGTTTGGGGCTAAGGCAGCATCTGATCTATTGCTTAGGTATAGTGATGGATTAAGGATCGCAGGTGGTATATTACTTGTCTTATTTGGACTCTATTTTATTTTTGGCCTTCGTTTAAGGTTTATGGAGACGGAACATAAGATTCATATGAGAAAGTACACACCTAGTTTTCTTAAGTCATTTTTACTAGGGATAACCTTCAGCTTTGGATGGACGCCTTGTAATGGGCCCATCATAGCTACCATTCTGATGATGGCATCTTTTCAGAAAGACTACCTTGCGGCTGGAAGTTTGATGTTGGTTTACTCACTTGGTTTTGCAGTAATGTTTATGATGGCTGCTTTATTAGTGGGCTTGTTTATGAAAAAGGTTAAAGGCATCTATAAATATTTTAAATGGATCAAATTGGCAGCAGGTCTTCTTATGATCGGCATGGGTTATTTGATGATTACCAACCAAATCAGTCTTTTGGTATTTTAGGAGGTATTACAATGAAGAAAATAGCAAGTGTGATAACACTTATTTTATTACTAGTCTTAACGGCATGTGGTGCAACGCCAGAGGGTGAGGCAATCAACATAGAACCTGAAGCTGCGGTTGAATCTACAAGTGAACAGCCAGAAGAGAACACAGCAGTTGAATCAGAACCGGAAACGGCATCAAGCCAAGATACAGAAGAAGAGAGAACGCAAGCGCCAGAAATAAGCCTTATGGATAGTGAAGGCCAAGTGGTCAATTTATCTGATTATAAAGGTAAGATTGTTTTCGTAAACTTCTTTACAACTTGGTGTACTTACTGTGAGCAGGAAATGCCAGAATTTCAACAGGCCTCTGAAGATTATGAAGGTGAAGTAGTATTCCTTCTAGTGGATGTGTTCACATCTGAGAGAGAAGACAAACAATATGTCATTGACTGGTATAAGAAATATGGTTACACAATGCCAATGATTATTGATGAAGAAGGTGCGGCTGTAAGTCAATATCCAGTTAGAGCCTTCCCAACAACTTATGTAGTGGACCAAGAGGGTGGTGTTCTTGGTTATCTTGAAGGTGCTATGAATAGAGATATGATTGATAGCATTATTGATCAAATGAGATAAGGAACTAATTGAAAATAAATATCAGATTATATAAGGAATAGGGTTAGATTGTTTTAATTTCTAACCCTATTGTGTTATAATAATACACACAATTATAGTATTTGATTGAATCGATTAAAGGCTATAAAATAGAAGTTATTTGGAAAGGAAAGGTCATGGACGCTAAGAGAAAAGAACTCAATCATGTCATCAATATGATGTACCGTCAGCTGGGTAAAGACTTACATGATGACCTAGAAGTTGGCAAAGTCAACATTAAGAAATATAAATCAGTTAGCAAAAAAATAGACAATGTTAAGAAAGCCATTAGACTGTTAGAGATAGAGATGGATGGACTAGAGGCTGAAGATGAAGATATGAAGGTTATCAAAGGGCCAGAGCAAGATGCTGAAGGTCTATATTTATACAAGTTCTGTCCACATTGTAATGCTGGTAATAACCCAGAAGCGACACACTGTATTCGCTGTCATGAACCAGTATAGATAGAATATGAGTCTGTATTGCCGGGAGGTATAAAGATGAAATGTGAAAAATGTCATATGAATGAGGCTACAGTTTTCATCACTCAGAATGTGAATGGTGAAACGGCTGAGATGAACTTATGTGAAAGTTGTGCCAAAGAAAGTGAAAATTTGATCGTAGATGAGGAGTTATCCTTTCAACAATTCTTATCTGGCCTCTTAAATAAGGAGAAATCTGCAAACCCTAACAATGGTGTTGTGGTTTGTTCCAATTGTGGTATGTCTTTTCCGGAGTTTAAGAAACGCAGTAAAGTTGGATGTGCACAGTGTTATGTGACCTTTAATACTCAATTACAACCGATAATCAAAAGGTTACATGGTACTTCTAGACATACAGGTAAATTACCAGGTAAATTAGGTGCATCATTGAAAGTGAAGAAGAAGCTTGAGAAGTTTGAGGCAGAACTTAAAATTGCACTTATGAAGGAAGATTATGAAAACGCTGCAATATTAAGGGATCAGATCCGTGACCTTAAGAAGGAGGCGGATTTATAATGAAATGGTATGAAGAAGAAGCTGGAGGCCAACAAGGGGTCATCATTTCTAGTCGAATCAGATTGGCAAGGAACTTAAAGAACTATCCATTTCCCAATGCTGCAGATGAAAGTCAGTCAAGAGGTGTAATTGAATCTGTTAGAGATGCCCTAAAAGGTGCTTCGGAGAATGTAGATTCTGTTTTTGATTACATCGAAATGACCAATATGGGCCAAGTGGATAAAATAGCTATGATGGAGCTGCATATTATAAGCCCTAATTTTGTTAAAGTTAAGAAGCCAACATCCTTAATTCTAAGTAAAGATGAAGCCTTAAGTATCATGGTTAATGAAGAAGATCATATTCGCATTCAGTCTATGGCTAATGGTATGAACTTAGAGAAGGCAATGGATGAAGCTGATTTGATTGATAATCTGTTTGAAGAGAAACTACAGTATGCTTTTGACGAGCAATTGGGCTATTTGACAGCCTGTCCTACCAATTTAGGTACTGGACTTAGGGCTTCATATATGATGCATGTACCAGCCCTTGAGACGACCGGGCAGCTACAGTTTATACTGGATGCTATAGGAAAATTTGGTCTGACTGTCAGAGGTATATATGGTGAAGGTTCCGATGCACTTGGTTCTGTTTTTCAGATATCTAACCAAGTCACTTTAGGTCAAGCTGAGAATGAAATTATCGAAAACCTTACAAGTGTTACCAAACAAATAATTGAGCAAGAACTGATGGTTCGCCATAAATTACTTAAGGACAAGCGGACTCAGTTTGAAGATGCAGTCTATAGGGCTTATGGCTTGTTAAGCCATGCTAAGATGATGACTTCCAAGGAAGCCATGACTTTACTCTCAGATATGAAAGTAGGTATAGAACTTGGTGTTGTCAAAACTGAAGGTGGGAAGAAGATTAACATCTATAACTTGATGTCGAAGATTCAACCTGCAAACTTACAGATGATGCATAACCATCATTTGTCCATTGATGAAAGAGATGTGGTAAGAGCCACTTATATTCGTGAGCACTTGCCCAAAATCATATAGCCATAGATAGAAGGAGGCGTTAATATGGGAAGATTTACAGAGAGAGCACAAATTGCAATCAACTTATCTACTGAGATAGCCAAGGAGTTAAGTCACGGTTATGTTGGTACTGAACATTTATTACTTGGATTGCTTAAAGAGGGAGAAGGTGTTGCAGCCAAAACACTTGTCGGACAGAACATTACTTATGAAGCTGTCTATAATAAAATTAAGGAAGTTATCGTACAGAATCCTGTACAAATAGAAGAACCAGAAGGTATGACACCAAGAGTTCTTAGGGTCCTTGAGCTTAGCGCAACAGAAGCTAGTCGTTTAGGTGCCAAGGAAGTTGGAACTGAACATATTCTAACTGCTTTATTAAGAGAATCAGACTCAATGGCCATTAGAATTATTGAGGTTCTTGGTGGTTCTAAACAGAAAATCTATCATGAGATTCTAAAAATTGTTGGTGATGACGCAGCAAATCCTAAGTTGACACCTTCCAATCAAGGTGAGAAAAATGAATCACCTACACCAGTATTAGATCAATTCAGCCGTGACCTAACCCAGTATGCTAGAGAAGGCAAATTTGACCCGATTATTGGTCGTGATAAAGAAATTGAACGAATCATACAGATTCTTAGTAGAAGAACCAAAAACAACCCTTGTCTAATAGGTGAACCAGGTGTTGGTAAAACGGCCATTGCTGAAGGTTTGGCTCAGAAAATTATTGCGGGTAACATTCCAGAGACCATTAAAGGTAAAAGGGTTGTAGCCCTTGACTTATCCTCCATGGTAGCAGGTTCTAAATACCGTGGTGAGTTTGAAGACCGAATCAAAAAAGCCATCAAAGAGATTATTGAGGTTGGTAACGTCCTATTATTTATTGATGAGATCCATACCATTGTTGGTGCGGGTGCGGCTGAAGGTGCTATTGATGCATCTAATATACTTAAACCATCACTTGCAAGAGGTGAGGTACAATTGATAGGGGCGACAACCCTAGACGAGTACCGTAAGCATATTGAGAAAGATCCAGCTCTTGAGCGTAGGTTCCAGCCTGTTCAAGTTGATGAACCTTCTGAAGAAGAAGCAATTGAGATCCTAAGAGGCCTCAAAACAATGTATGAAGACCATCATCAAGTTAAGATTACAGATATTGCCATTATAGATGCGGTGAAATTATCTAACAGATATATATCCGATAGATTTTTGCCTGACAAAGCCATTGATGTCATTGATGAAGCATCAAGTAAGGTAAGATTAAGTACATTCACTGCACCTCCAGATATCAATGATATGGAGAAGCAAATTGCTCAGATGGAAGAAGACAAAGAAAAAGCCATCATTGAGGAAGAATACGAAAAAGCTGGTGAGATTAAACAACGTCAGAACGAGTTGGCTCATCAATTAAAAGAAGCCAAGATGGAATGGGAAGCTAAGAGTAACATGGCAGACCAAATTGTTGGTGAAAAAGAAGTGGCAAGTATTATAGCCAACTGGACAGGTATACCTATTCAGAAGTTAACAGAGGAAGAAGGCGAACGACTTAAGAACCTTGAAAGTGTTCTCCATGAACGTGTTGTGGGACAACATGATGCCATTGTTGCCTTATCTAAAGCCATTAGAAGAGGTAGAGTTGGTCTTAAAGACCCTAAACGCCCAATTGGATCATTTTTATTCCTTGGTCCTACTGGTGTTGGTAAGACAGAGTTAACTAAGACCTTAGCAGAAGCTTTATTTGGTGATGAAAATGCACTAATTAGAGTAGACATGTCTGAGTATATGGAGAAACATTCAGTCTCCAAACTTATAGGTTCACCACCAGGTTATGTAGGTTATGATGAAGGTGGTCAATTAAGTGAGAAGATTCGTCGTAAGCCATATTCTGTTTTACTTTTTGATGAAGTTGAGAAGGCACATCCAGATGTGTTTAACATTTTACTACAAGTATTAGATGATGGTCATGTAACGGATGCGCAAGGTAGACGTATAGATTTTAAGAATACGGTTATTATTATGACCTCTAATGTTGGTGCTAGAAATATCGTTGCACCTAAGAAGCTTGGATTTGCTTCACAGGTGGATGAACAAGCCAATTATTCTGATATGCAAAAAAGTGTCATGGATGAAGTGAAGAAACTTTTCAGACCAGAGTTCTTAAATAGAATTGATGAAAGTATTGTCTTCCATTCCTTAACTCAAGAGAATATCAAAGAGATTGTTTATATCATGTTTAAGCAATTAGCTAATAGAATGGAATCCAATTTAGGCATCCATCTTCAGTTGTCAGAGGAATCTGTTGTCTACTTATCTAAGGAAGGTTTTGATGAAATTTATGGTGCAAGACCTCTTAAGAGAGCAATCCAACAGAAGATAGAAGATCAACTTGCAGAGCATATTCTAGATGGACGCATTAAAGAAGGAGACAAAGTCTTAATTGAGCTTGAAGAAGATGCCTTAACCTTTAAGCCACAATAGGTCTAGTATTTGTAACTTAAATACTATATAATGAGACTAATTAGAAAATGACAATCAACATGCGTTGAACTCAACCTATATGAAGATTATGTAAGTTGAAGAACGATCATTAGGAGGAAAAGAATGGCCGGTATCCAAGAAGTAATCCGCGTGGAGCAAAATAACAGCCTTAGCTTTGGAAATTATGAAGTGGACAAAAAGCAAAAAGTTCAAGATTTTGAAGTTGAAGGTGACATCTATAAAGTGAAAACTTATAATGCGATGACCAAACTTGAGAAGAATGGACGTCTATTATATGAGTCAGTACCTGGTACAACTGTGTATAACATGAATATGACTGAAGAGGCTTTAGACTTTGAAGTTGAAGGCACTGAAGATGCCATGGTAACAGTTGAGCTTGAAGCTGATAAAGAGTATAAAATCTTTATTGAAAGTGTTCAAGTTGGTAATGTGACAACAAATTTATCAGGTAAGATTAGCTTTAGTGTTGATTTTGCGACTGGCAATCAAAAGGTAGAAGTTAAGAAGGCATAGAGATTTGAGTGGGGCTGTCGGTGACGACAGCCCTTTTTTAATGCATAAAAGACTAACGCAAAAACGCGAAGGAATAGCCACGAAGAATGCGAAGATACGAATTTAGTACCACCCTTCCGTATTTTTCCAATCTTTTATCCTGTACTTATCCCGGCTATGTTCTAATCTTTATAAGACAACATGCAAAGACACAAAGAGCTCACCACGGAAAACACGGAAATGATCACTAATTTTCTTTAATCTGTGTAACTTGTACTCATCTTTTATTTTTGCGTTTTTGCGTTAGTCTTTCTTTGTAGGCTGAGTGCCTTATCGATGGATCTACTTTCTCATCTTCAGTGTTTGTCACAGTCGCAGACTGTCCATGGATGCTCTGCGAGCATGACTACAAGGTAAGGAATAAGTCCGTATTTTTCCAATCTTTCATCCTGTACTTATCCCGGCTATATTCTAATCTTTATGAGACGCTATATCCTGCTATCTGTCGAAGTCATCCTAAGTATCCACTACCAGAACAAATGTTTGCCTATCCTCACAAAGTATATTATAATAACACTAGAACATTACAACCGGAGGGAACAATGGCTAAATCTAAAACAATATTCGTCTGTACATCCTGTGGTCATGAAACATCCAAGTGGATGGGTCAATGTCCAGGCTGTCGAGAGTGGAACACCTTTGTTGAAGAAGTAAAGATGACGGGTAAAGGGGCTAAGAAGGCATCCCCACTAGACGCTCAAATACAGAATGGTAAAGTACAGAAACTAAAAGAGATAACCATAAACGATGAAACACGTGTCAAAACTAAAATAGATGAACTAGACCGAGTCCTTGGCGGAGGTATCGTTGCCGGATCCTTAACCCTTGTAGGTGGTGACCCTGGAATTGGTAAGTCAACCCTACTACTGCAGATGTGCCAAGAGATTTCCAATCAGGACCTGACTATCCTATATGTATCTGGTGAGGAATCTCTCAAGCAGATTAAAATAAGGGCCCAGAGACTAGGTGTTAACGGTGATAATGTCTTGTTGTATGCAGAGACTTCATTACAATTCATAGAACAAGCCATTAAACAACATGAACCAGATATCCTAATCGTTGACTCAATCCAAACTATTTTCTCTGACAATGTGACATCGGCTCCAGGCAGTGTGTCTCAAGTTAGAGAAGTCACATCCTCAATGATGAGGATTGCCAAACAGCTAGGTTTATCAACTTTTATAATAGGTCATGTCACCAAAGACGGCGCCATAGCAGGGCCTAGAGTTCTTGAACATATGGTAGACACCGTTTTGTATTTTGAAGGTGATCGAAGTGTCTCCTATCGAGTTTTACGTGCTGTCAAAAACAGATTTGGATCTACCAATGAAATTGGTGTATTTGAGATGGTGGACAGTGGCTTAGCAGAAGTGAAAAATCCATCAGAATATATGCTGACTGGTAAACCAATTGGTGAACCAGGATCGGTTGTTACCTGTTGTATGGAAGGGACCAGACCTTTGCTTGTTGAAGTACAGGCGCTTGTGAGTCAGACAAACTTTGGTATGCCTAGACGTACTGCCAATGGTACAGATTTTAATAGAGTGAACTTGCTAGTTGCCGTCCTTGAGAAAAAGATGGGTATGCAGCTAGGAAACTACGATAGTTATGTGAATATTGCCGGTGGTATCAAAGTGGTTGAACCGTCACTTGACCTAAGTATCGTATGTGCTTTGGCTTCAAGTTTTAGGAATGTTGCAGTAAGAGATGATACTATTATCTTTGGAGAAGTAGGACTTACTGGTGAAGTTAGAGGTATTACTCAATGTGAGAAAAGAGTCCATGAAGCACAGAAGATGGGTTTTAAACGCTGTCTAGTACCTCATGCTAACATTAAACATTTAAAGAGTCCCAAAGGTATAAGCATCATAGGTGTGAAAAGTGTAGAGGACGCCTTAACGCACTTTTCCTAGATTGCTGAATGAGAATTATTAACACTTAGATTAGAAATGTGCTATAATAATTAAGTACTGGTTATAGAGGGGTCTATAAGGAGGTAGAAATTGAAGACTGTATTAATAGTTGACGATGCTGAATTCATGAGAGAGTCTTTGAAGATGATTCTTAAAGATGCAGATTACGACGTTGTTGGTGAGGCTGCCAATGGCAAAGAAGCAGTTGAACTATTTGACGAACTGCGACCAGATCTTGTAACAATGGATATTACCATGCCTGTGATGAATGGTATTGATGCAACTAAAGGCATTATGGAGATTGACTCCAAAGCCAAAGTTGTAGTTATTTCAGCACTTGGTCAAGAGGCATACATTAAGAGCGCTATACTTAGTGGTGCTAAGAACTTCATTGTAAAACCTTTTAAACCTGATACGGTCATTCAGACCTTGTCCACCATATTGTAAAACCAAGGAACTGCACTTGTGCAGTTCTTTTTTTGTCAAAAGATCTACTTTTGTCATCCTCGTCATCGGGGATCCAGTATTTGTCACAGTCGCAGACTGCCTATGGATGCTCTGCGAGCATGACTACAATGAAAATGCAAAAGCGAGAAAAGTAACATGAGTTAAGGAGTATAGTAGGTTTCTAATATATATATAGTTTCTTTCTACTTAAATTCCTAACCTCCTGTTAATCATCAGAAATAGTACTAAGAATCATTCCAATAATATCCATTCATGGAACCTACAGTATAATTAAGCGATAATAACCATACATTTGCTATAAAAGTATCTTAATTATCATAGACTTAGCCACATATCTTCTGTATACTATAAGATAAGTATGATACGGGGGTATTCTATGAGGGGAAAACAAGGTGGCATATCTATTATGCTTGCCATAGTGTTTGTGAGTTTATTGGTCTTTTGCATGTCAATTGTGGAAGTGACCAGATACCAAATACTATCAATGCAAGCAAGACGTGCAGTCATCTCTGCAACTCAGTCAGTACTGGCTGGGTATGATTCAACACTTAAAGATCAATATGGTATATTTGCAAGAAATCCTGCTTATGGGGATGTCTCTTTTGTGATGCCTTCAAAACCTAAGGATCTACCAAGTTTGATGACAATGGATCTAAGGTATTACCTAGATATGAATCTGACCCATGATCCGGAAACATTACATCAAAGTCTAGTAGACCAGTATGTTTTTGCAAAACCAATAGAGCAGAATGTTTTATACAAGATGTCCCTTGAGGATGTTGCTATAAAGAATCAGACTAGATTAATTGATGGTGTTAACAAGGACCTTACCTATGTAAAAAAAGAGATGATGGACTATACAACACTTCGACTGCCATTAATGGCCTTGGAGCCAATATTAGATACCTTTGGTGCTGCTGAGAAGTTAGGTAGAACCTCTGTCTTTCTAAAAGATAAGAATGAACAAGTGAAGTCCGCTGCGTCTATAGAATCACTATATCTAGATTTATATAAGATTATTGATGGCATCCTTATTAATCAAGAGACTGGTTCTATGACAATGATAGAAAGTGGATTTGTTAACAATTATAGGATGAATATAGAGACCTCTGGAGGCCATATATCTGACCTGGTTGATGTGAGTCGGTCCATCGATGTTTATCAATCTTTTATTAATTACGAGGATGAACTTAACAACGTTAAATTTCATGTGTCAGAGATGACAAAAGACTATGATAAGCATGTTGATTTATCTTCTTCAATAAAGGAAATATCAAAGGATATGCGAATTATTGCTGATGAGCAAACAGTAATTGAGGAAGCTGTATTGGAATGTAAGGCAACTTCAACCGAACTGGAAGCATCCCTTGAAAAGGCAAAGCCTGATGAAGTTGATGATATCAATGCCTCTTTAGAGACGATTAGAGAGTTGCTAGCCGAATACCAAGTAGAGCTTGTATCTCTAACTGCCGAAAGCCTTCAACTCTATAAGAAAAAAGATCGTAACGAATCTTCTCTTTTAAGGATTGAACAAGGATGGTCCAATCAAATGGAAGACTTAAATACTGATTACATAGGTTTATTACACGAGGTAGATGTCCTTAATCATATCTATAGCCCTAATGACGGTTTGCTTGTACTTACTCGTAATGCAATTCAGATTATTGATCAGATTCAAGGGATGGGGGAAGAGCTAGGTGAGAATATTGACGATTTTATTGATGAAAGTGGTAAGGATGAGCAAGAGATTCTCTCAACAACTTATGATCAAGCCATAGATGATCTTGAATCGTTAAAGTCACAGTACGGTGAGGCCGGTGAGCAGCATTTTGGAGCTAGTGGTAATTTAACCTATATAAAGTCTATCTTGCAAAAGAACGAAGAAATTCTAACAATTAACAATGAAGAAGTAAGTTTTTTACTTGAGGAATATAAGTACATTATAGTTGACTTATTGAAGAGTGAGATAGGGGACTCACATACCTGGACCTACATTGCTGATCACTCTGATAAGCTTGATTCAGATCTTTATAAAATCACTTTGCCAATTTATGATGAAGTCCGTATTGATCAAGATGTATGGGCAGTCGTTAAAGTCCTTCAAAGTTCTTTTTCAAATTATGAACCGATTTCACAGATGGATTATAGTGGGTACATTCAACATAGTGAATCAGGAGATGTAGGTAATAGCCATAGATTTTTCCAACTATTTGATAAGCTGAAGTCTCTTGTAAAAGAGCTAGATATTGAAAAGACTATAAGTGGATATGCACCACTTAACATAGAATTACCTGACGGACTGCCATCTTCTTACTACGATGTAGACAGTGATCTGATTGCTAGTGCTATTAAGACAAATATTGAACAAAGTGATTATGAAGGTGAAGATACAAACCCTAGTGATGACGAGCTATATATGGATTCGGTCTCAGAAACAGCAACATTATCTACTATAATCAGTGGTGTTAAGGAGCAACTACTTATTAATGAGTATGCAATTGGTATGTTCCGGTCTTATCCAGATAAGTTTAGAGCAGATGAGGAAACGCTATCTGGATACCTTATGGCAGACCATCCCTATGAAACAGAACTTGAGTATATCTATACTGGACTTGCTAGTTCAGAGGATGCCCTTAGGAATGTGGCAATGAAGATATTTGGATTGCGCGTTGGTTTTAATGTTGTGCATTTGGCGACTAGTCCTGGCAAAAGAGCGACTATTCAAAGCATAGCTACTTTAGTAGCTGGTTGGTGGACTTTTGGTGCAGGTACCGTTTTGTTAGGTCTATTTATTGGACTTATCTGGGCGACGATAGAGAGTGTCATTGATCTGCAGTTACTCCTTAGAGGTGATAAAGTGGCCCTCTTTAAAACTGAGACAACTTGGTACACAAGCCCAGCAGGTATCATTGATGAAACAGCTACCCTTGCCATAGATGTGGGAACCAAAATTATTACTGAGTCAATCCATCATATTAGCGAAGAAACGAAGAGTTTTGTGAAGAGCCTAGGTGATTCAGTTGGTGATGAGTTAGAAGGTTATACAAACAAACAACTTGAAGCAGTATATGATCAGGTCATTATGGCATCGGACCAAGGTGTTGAAGCCTTTGATCAAGTCTTTTATGAGGCAATCGATACTTTACTGTCTAATTATAAAGAAGGAACTGAGGTGGTGGCGGATCACTACCTGAATGAAGGGCCATCAAATAATCTTTTGGACGAAGTCTTAAATGAAATAAAGGCTGAAATCAAACAAATTGTAGATGAAAAAGGTGAGTGTACTTATACAGAACTTGTCAGGATTAGAACAGAAGTTATTGAGCAATCTTATGATGAAATAAATCTCCTGAAAGAGTCAATTCGTAAGCAAATTAAAGACAAACTTGAAGGTGGTATTCAGAGTGCTGTAAATAGCCTGAATGAAGAGATAGATACTATGGCTAGCAAAGGTGAAACAATATCTAAGGATATCCTACAAAAGCGAATTAAGGACCTTAGTAAAGGAATGGAAGACAAGTTGAGTGAGCTAGACCTACCTGCTGGAGATAAGCAAAAGGGTTTTGATGTCACGATGTTGATTCCAAGTGTAGATTATGAGATGTATCTGCGTCTGTTTATGATGATAGATTACAAGGGACTAGATGATCGAGTGCTTAGAATGTTAGATTTGATGGATTATAACATGACCTATCAAGGACTAAATCCCAAAGCTTCAGCTGAAACATATAGTAATGATCACAAGGCGAATAAAGTCACAGAGAAGGATTTATCTTTAATGACCTATGTTCATGAATTTGAAGTAGAGGCAAAAGTGGACTTCAATTACTTTTTTATCAACTTACCAATAGAGAGCATTAAGAGTCCTGATCATGATGGTTATAGAGTGATTGTTAAGGCGGTAAATGGTTATGAGTAAACCATGTAAGGGATCTTTGACGATTGAAGCTTCTGTTGTGATGCCATTTATTCTGATGTTATTGTTTGGTCTACTATATTTTGGGAAGATCTATTATATACAAGATCAAGTTCATAGTGCCATGACTAAGGTTGCCCACCAGATGGCTACGGATGCCTATATAGTTGATCAAATAGGTTTAGTAGACCTACAGCAAGGATTGTATACTGATGGTGCTAAAGCTCTAGATAGTACAGAAGAATCGATATCACATCTTTATCAACAAGCCCAACAGATACAGGAAGAAGTGAATGGTCTGACAGATTATGGGGGTAAAGTAGGAAGTTTTGCTGTCGAAATGAAGGGAATTAAGGCGGGGACATTAGCACAAACGATTGAAAGTGGTATTGAGATTATTGAGGAAGCACCAAGGATCGTTGAGCATGTGACAGTTAATATGAAAAATATGATCACTAGTATAGAGGTCTTGATGACGGATGTCGGCCCTAATCTAATGCAAATAGGACTAATGGAAGTTATAGACCTGGCTAATGGTGTGGTAGCTGAGAAAATGGTTGAGCGTAAAATGAGTGACTATCTTAGTGAGGAAGCGTTGGAAGCCTGGGATATTGTTGGTGGTCAAGTATATTTTGATGCTTCTCAGTATTTACTTGTAGATGACACAATTACAATAACTGCTGTTTACCAAATAGAACTACCATTTGGCATTTCTCTTGGTGACGTTCATATACCTGTCTTTCAAACGATTACAGCCAGAGCTTGGACAGGCTCTTATGATGCTAATGATCACAAATATAGAGAGAAAATTCGTATAGACAATCAAGTGGATGATACAAGCTATTATATTGCAAACAATACCGAGGACAATTATGCCTATCATCTCTACTCTTGTCTTAGGAAAGATCTAAAGTATGGTTCTTATAAGCAGATTGTTGAATTAAGTGGCCGGGAGGTCTGTAAATATTGTTCTACTCACTACCAAGTTCCAGGCGGTGATGCATTTGTGTTTTTTACAAGTTTAACATCTAAAGCACACTACAATGACCAGTGCCCAAGAGTTTTCTCCAGTAAGATTGTAGCTGTAACTGAAGAAGAAGCCTTAGCCCTTGGTAAAACGCCTTGTAAAAAGTTTGGCTGTGTTGATGAAATGAAAAAGGAAGAGGAATGAAAGATGTATATAGTTGGAATAATACTTGTCTTATGTGCTGTGAATTATTATGTGTATCTTGTGAGAGACGGGTCTGATCTGGGACGGGTGTTATGGATAGTGGCTTTGGACCTTGTGTTAAGTTGGACCTACTATATATGTATGAGAAGATTTGGTGTAGGGATCATGACGTATACAGTTTTGACTGGGACATTGTTATTGGTTTTGGCTGCAATAGGTGACCTATATACATTTAGGATACCACTTGAGCTCATTATAGTTTTTACTGGCCTGAGTCTTATGATTCTATTCTTAAGCCCTCATATAATTTGGATGTATAATCTTGGGATTGCCGGTATGGTTTTCCTTGTGTTGATGGCTATACATAAACTTCTAAGAGGAGGGATTGGGGACGGAGATGTCTATATTCTAACCTTAATCACCTTAATACTTGGTTGGCAACATATGTTATTAACATTTCTTGTGGCGCTACTTCTAACGGCTTTGGTGGGTCTGCTTATGATGGTGGTGAAGGGGGCTTCTAAAAAGACGATGTTACCCTTTGTACCATTTCTGGCAATAGCTCATCTGATTATTATACTTATATAGGAGGCATTTTATGAAAGGTAATTTAACTATTGAAGCATCAATCATTATCCCCTTCATCATGATTATATTTGCCTTCATCATCATAGCTTCGGTGCTTATTTATGACCTACTAACTCAATGGACTTATCAAAGTTTAATAGTCGATTCTTATGTGATAGCAGGTCAAGATACGCTTTCTATGGGTGGATTCGAACCTATTATAATGAAAGAGGAGGGTAATGAGTTGGTAAGTGAATCATTTTTCAAGATTGATATAAGTTCAATTTCTGACTTGTACTACAACACTAAGTTGTTTGAAACTGAGCTAGATAGTAAGCTGATCATAGATGATCATTATCTGAAACCAAAACAGTTAATTAGAATGGTTGATTTTCTTGACGATGCTTCGGATATGTATACCTATACTAAAGAGGCTAAAGCTAGTTATGAAGAGACCTTAGAGAACATCAAGAATCAACTGAATAAAGAATAAGTCTAAAATCATTTCATTATAATTTTTTTCTAATGTTTTATTAATGATTGTCCTGTATGATATCACTATAAGCTCCTAAAGGGGGCAAGAAACCGAATGGTTTAATATGAAAGGTAGGACATATTATGAAAAAATTTAGATTTCCAGGAAGTGCAGTATTTGGCTTAATCCTGATAGCGGTTGGTGTAATATCTTTGTTGAGTGGTTTAGAGTATTTTGAGAGCTGGGATATCTTCAGTACCTTCTGGCCAACAATTATTATCTTGTTAGGTGTTAAAAGTTTGTTGGATTATCGTTCATCAACAACTTGGGGACTTATACTTATTGCAGTAGGTTCCTTGTTACAACTTGACCAATTAGACATTGAACTTTTTGGAACACTTGAGATTAAAGAAATGATTATTCCAGTCTTAATTATATTAATTGGACTTAACTTTATTATTCCAAGACGTAAAGAGAAGTTGGATGAGACAAGAGTACACGTGAAAGTGGACTCAAGATACACTGAAGAAGAAGTTGAAGCTACAGTAGAAGATACTGTTGAAGCAGCAGTTGAGGCAGTTGAAGTGAAAGTTGAGAAGGCAGAAAGTAGCCTAGATACTTTGATCGGGAGAGTTGACGCTAAGGTAGAAGAGGCAGTTGAGATTGTTGAAGCTAAAGTTAGTGATGTTATGAATAAAAAAGAAGAGCCAGTTGAAGTTGTGGAAGAAGCTGATGAAGAGAAGGCTTCACAGGACGATGGACTTGTAGAGGATAAAGAGGCGTAGAGTAGTCGGACAGTAAGACAGTTAGACAGTCGGATAGTTTGATGGTAAGAGAGTAAGAGAGTAAGAGATCAGATAGTTAGACAGTGACAGAGTAAGAGAGTAAGTAAGAGAGTAAGTAAGAGAGATGTGAGAGTGTTGATGAGAGACCGCTGGTGCGGTCTCTTTTATCCATGTACGTCATCCTAACTGAGGATCCAGTACACTAAAAGCAGCCATCCTCGCAGAGGATCCAGTACACCAAAAGCAGTCATCCTCGTGGAGGATCCAGTACACCAAAAGCAGTCATCCTCGTGGAGGATCCAGAACACCAAAAGCAGTCATCCTCGCGGAGGATCCAGTACACCAAAAGCAGTCATCCTCGCGGAGGATCCAATTCACACAGTGAATAAAACCTGGACAGTCAGCGACTGTGACAAAGTATTAAGACTAATGTAAAGCTAAATAAGAATAAAAACTTGAAATACCAGAGAAAATCATCATAGCATAGGATCCAGTACACCAAAAGCAGTCATCCATGCGAAGAATCCAGTACACCACAACAGTCATCCTCGCGGAGGATCCAATTCACATAGTGAATAAAACCTGGACAGTCAGCGACTGTGACAAAGTATTAAGACTAATGTAAAGCTAAATAAGAATAAAAACTTGAAATACCAGAGAAAATCATCATAGCATAGGATCCAGTACACCAAAAGCAGTCATCCATGCGAAGTATCAAGTACACCAAAAGCAGTCATCCTCGCAGAGGATCCAATTCAAGCAGTGAATAAAACCTGGACAGTCAGCGACTGTGACAATAGAAAAGCCATTCAAGACTGCAACATAGATGCAGTATAAGAGGTCATCCTAGCAGAGTATCAAGTACTCGATAAGTGGTCATCTTCGCAGAGGATCAAGTACACCAAAAGCAGTCATCCTCGCAGAGGATCCAATTCACACAGTGAATAATTCTTAGACAGGTAGCGACTGTGACAACTTATAGGGATTATAGATAGAGAAAACATAATTTTAATAGAGGATCTTAAGGATATGTCACTCTCGCAGAGAGTCCATTGCAAGCGGAGGGTATAAATGAACTATTACACTTACATCATGGCTTCTAAGCCTAACGGAACACTTTATATCGGTATGACGAATAACATAACAAGAAGAGTTTTCGAACACAAGAATGGTATCTCAGAAGGCTTCACAAAGAAATATAATGTTAAGAGGTTAGTGTATTTTGAAAGTCATGGTAGCCCAGAAGAGGCTATAACTCATGAAAAGCATCTAAAGTCTAGATTGAGAAGAGAAAAGATTGAACTTATTGAGGCAATGAATCCTATGTGGGAGGATTTGTACTATAAGTACAGTGAATAAACCTGGGCAGTCAGCGACTGTGACAAGCAAACGACCGATCAATAAAGAGATCAGTGGAATATAAAATAGGTCATCTTCGCAGAGAATGAAACTCACCCAAAACGGTCATCCTCGCAGAGGATCCATTTCACAATGTGAATAGAACCTGGGCAGTCTGCGACTGTGACAAGCAAGAGATCAATCGAAAAAGATGACAGTGGAACCTAAAAGTAGTCATCCACGTGTAGGATCCAATTCACCCAAAGTAGTCATCCTCGCGGAGGATCCAATTCACAAAGTGAATAAACCTTTGACAGTCAGCGACTGTGACAAAACATCAAATCCGTTACACAAAAACTAAAAGACGATGATCACTCATACCCTAAGAAAAATTTCATAAAAACTCCATACATATGACACATCATAATGCTAAAATATAAGTAGAATACAAGAAGAAGGATTGACCATGAACCTAGATGTATCAGCTATAGAACAACAATATACCCAACTCCTCAATTTTGTTGAACAATTTGCTCAATACGGTCCTTTTGCGGCCATTTTACTAACTATGATCGAATCGCTGTTTCCCCCATTACCATTGGTTGTATTTGTTACAGTGAATGTAATCTCTTTTGGATTAGGTTGGGGTTATCTCTATTCATTTTTAGGAACCTTTATAGGTTCTTATCTTATGTTTTTAATTATTAGTAAGTATGGCCGAAGTCGATTTGAACACATGGTCCATAGGAGTAGGCGATTTGATAACCTACTACATTGGATTAAGGAACAAGGCTTTGTGCCAATATTTGTCTTACTAACATTTCCATTCACACCATCCATTGTTGTATGTGGCTTGGCTGGTCTGGCTGGAGTGAAGAGAGATGAATACGTCACAGCCTTATTCTTCGGTAAGTTAATCATGGTTTTCTCACTAAGTTATATTGGTTATAATCTTGCTGCCTTCTTACATCAACCAGTCAAATCTGTCTTGCTAATAGCTGTTACACTATCCTTCTCATTCATAGGTAAGAGGCTAGTGGCATGGTATGAAAAAAAGATTGAAATAAGAAAGCTGAAAAAATTATAAAGAAATGTTAAATATACCCTTGACGAATGATGTGGTGGATGATATAATTCTCTTCGTCGCTGAGATACAGAGGCGGCAAAATAAAGCATCTTAAAGGCTTATAAAAGCAAATAGATGTGAGGGTTTAGTTGGTAAACAATTGGAAATAACCCAACAATAAATTTCAAAATATGTACCATAGGGAGCAGTATAGTTTAGTTGGTTAAGCAACTGGAATATAGCCCTATAATAAATTTTCCAAATTTATCTATCAAAGGGGTATAGTTCAGTTGGTAGAACGTCGGTCTCCAAAACCGGATGTCGTGGGTTCAAGTCCTACTGCCCCTGTCAGTAACATTTTGTTACTAAGAATCTCCCGGGCGCATAGCTCAGCTGGGAGAGCACCTGCCTTACAAGCAGGGGGTCACAGGTTCGAGCCCTGTTGCGCCCA
>PPCM01000700.1_pt1 | contig 23082 bp, 11 predicted proteins | sample 1555541 | NCBI WGS metagenome assembly PPCM01 (sample SAMN05284479, study PRJNA326546) | Marine sediment metagenome, whole genome shotgun sequencing project. | isolation source: marine sediment | place: Germany: Wadden Sea | collected 2012-09-05 | reverse complement strand
ACTGTGTGTGGAATTAACGATGCTAAGATGGTCCCGAACAACCTCGCGCTGGCGCATGCGAATGCTGTCGTCATGAACGTTGCTGACGGGAAGAAGCTGGGTTCTCCCTCTTTTGTTCGTCTTACGCGGACCACAGGCCTTCGAGACATCGAGCGTATCTTCAGTGTGCAGTATAACAAGACGTTCTCTCCCCCGGACGCTGCCCACACGCCCATCGGGCTCCCTGGGACGCAGCGTGCCGATGTCGGCGCCTCGCCTGCCAACACCACGGAGGTTGACGTCGGGCCATACACTGCAGACCTGCCCGAGTGCGCCATAGTCACCCTCGCAGTCCGTCTGCTGACCAAGCCCGCGGAGGGCGACACCCCCGAGGTGGACACGGAGGCACTGGCCCAGGTGCTGACCAAGAACGTCGGGGCCGCCGCTGTCGGCCAGATGCTGTTCGCCCAGAGCGGCGGCATGAACTACAGGCTTCGGGTCGAGTCCATGGCGGACGCTGGCGGGGCCAACGTGCCAGTGGGAGCTTTTCCCGATGCCCCCAGCCACGTGATGATCATGAAGGAGACCATAGAGAACATGCCCGGCACCAGCAAGGCCCAGCAGGCGCTGCTGCGGGTCACGCTGACCGGGACCAACTCCCTATCGGGCCAGACGAACGTGTTCTCCTCCAAGTTCGACTTTGAGTCGTTCGGAGTCGGTGGTCTGGACGCTGAGATCTTTGAGATCTTCCGCGATGTCCTAATCTCGCGGATGTCACCCGACAAGCAGCTCAAGTACTCCCATGTGAAGGGGCTGATCCTGTACGGCCCCCCAGGCACCGGTAAGACGCTCCTGGCCCGGCAGTTCAGCGAGTTCCTGTCCGCCAAGACGCTGAGCGTGGTCAACGGCCCAGAGCTGCTGAACAAGTACGTCGGGCAGAGCGAGGAGAACATCCGCAACCTGTTCCAGCCGGCCAAGGACGACAAGGAGGCCAATGGTGACGACGCGGGGCTGCACGTCATCGTCTTCGACGAGATCGACTCGCTCTTCAGGCAGCGTGGCGGCCAGAGCGACAACACGGGCGTCAAGGACGGCATTGTGAACCAGCTACTCACTGAGATGGATGGTGTGAACTCTCCGGACAACATCCTCGTGATCGGGATGACCAATCGCGTCGACCTGCTCGACCCCGCCATGCTGCGGCCCGGCAGGTTCAGCCTCAAGGTTGCGGTGCGTCTGGCTGACCGTCAGGGCCGGGCCGACATCTTCCGGATCCACACCAAGGCGATGCGTGAGATCGGACGGTTCGTGCGCGAGGACGTCACGGCAGAGGAGGCCGACGTCGTCATCGACAGGCTGGCGGAGGCCACCACCAACTTCACGGGCGCGGAGATCAAGCAGGTAGTCGACCTGGCCAAGTCTCGTGCGACGCTCGAGGCCCTCATGCCCGATGCCGAAGACGGCGCCGTACTCACGGTCGACGCGCTCTCGAGGCTCACGGCGGGCCCGGCGCGTGCCATCGTGGTCACCGAGCGCCACCTCCTTGATGCCGTGCGGTCGACGGTGCCGCAGTTCGGGTCGGACTACGAGAAGCTGCGGCAGATGCAGCGGTTCGGATGGGCCGACTTCCCGTACCTTAACACGGCCATCGACGCCTGCGTCAAGGACGTCAACAGCGCGCTGGCGGACTGGACGGATAAGATTGTCCCTGGGCAGGACGCCGACGCCACCATGCTGCCGCTCGTCGTCCACGGGGCCCGAGGGGCGGGCAAGTCGGCCTTCGCCTCCCGCCTCGCCCAGTCGCTGGGCATCGAGTTCGTCAAGGTGGTCGACCTCAGCGCGGCGCCGGCCCAGGCCATGCGGGCTCTTGACGATGTGATGGGCGACGCTGTGGACGCCAGGAAGGCCGTCATCGTGGTCGACGCGTTCGAGCAGGTGGCTTACGGGGAGAACCCGTTGAAGCGGAAGCTCGGCGAGTTCATGGCGATGAAGACGTTGCCCATGGACAAGGCTGTGTTGGTGGCGGTGATCCTCGTGACCCACACCGAGTCCCTGCCCGACACACTCGCCTTCCTGAGGGATCAGAACGACAGCGTCACGGCTGATATGCATGCCCTGCACGAGGTCCGGCAATTGACCACCCCCGATGACATCCGGGCCGCCATCCAGGCGCGCGCCGGCCGCATCACGCGGCATGAAGGCGGGGCTGCGGCGTGGACCCGGGTTGAGGACGCAGTCATGCGGGGCGTCGGCGGGCGGAACGAGTTCGCCGTGTCGATCCAGCTGTTGATGAAGAAGCTCGACCGGGCGACGCGCGGGTTGGGGCCGGACACGTTCGACAGCATGCAGTTCTACCTGGATAAGGTGGAGCTCGCGGTGGCGGGAATTATGGAGTAAAGGCGAATCTACAGGATCTGACTGACTGGTGGCGCGTGATGGTCAAGGTCAACACCGACATATTGGTAGGGTAAGGCAAGGTAACCCCCGCATTCGTCGGTTATGTCCCGATCGGCCCTGATGCCGGCATCGGGCTCGATAGTTAAACGTGACAGTACGGTAGCCATTATTGCCCCAATCCCCAACACGTGCAGTCATCGAGACATGAAGACGGCCGAGGGACCCTATTGTAGCAGACCTATGCAGGAAAGTTTAGCTGCTTCTGCCATGGGAGTGTCCGTTAATGATGACGATCTGATGACAGCCCACACCAGGCATCAAGGAAGTGAAGTTAAATGGCCGCCGGCATGCCTCCGTTGTTTATCCACCCCGTCCAGCGTGCAAGACCCGTCATTCAGCGGCGTGATAGATTTACACTCCCTCTCACACCCCCGTCCCGGCCTGGCCCCCCTGCGGCTCCAGGCCTATGGTAGGTACATAGGGCAGCTCTACCATGTCCCCCGCGGGGGCGGGGGCGGGGGCCATCTCCACGTCCTCCTCCTTGTCCTGCATGGGGACGTCCTCCTCATCCGTCATGAACTCGTCGTCCGTCCCCGGCTCGGCGTAACTCACCATCGTCGTCCTCTTCCTGGGCTCCGTGACGGTGAGGTCCAGCTGCTCCCTCTCGGCGGCCTGCCTGGCCTCGACGTCCAGCACCCATTGCGGGACCTCCGTGTCCAGCCTGGGCGGCGGGTTCCCTTCCCACTGGTCGATCCACGCCGCCTCGCGCTCCCGGTCCATCTCAGCGAATGTCGCCCCCTCATCAGGCCCCCGGGCGAGTATGGCGTTGATCTCCGCGTCCGACGGGATCGCCGCGGCGGGCCCCGCGTCGGCCTCGAGGATGAGCCTCTTCAGTTCGGCCCGGTGCTCCTTGGCGTTCGAGGCGCCGGTAGACCCGAATTGGCCGGCACTGATGACTACATTCGTGATGCCGAGCTTCTTCTCCGCGGCGGCGATGATGCGCTCCTCGATCGGGGCCGCCGCCACGAGCCGTAGCACGCGAACCTCGCTGGTCTGCCCAATCCGATGGGCCCGCGCCTGAGCCTGGGCATCCATCTGGGGGTTCCAGTCGCTGTCGAAGATGATGACCGTGTCGGCCGTCTGCAGGTTGATCCCGAGCCCGCCGGCCCGGGTGGTGAGAATGAACATGAAGTACGGGCTGCTCGGGGCGTTGAAGTCGTCCAATAAGCCCTGCCGCAGCTCTGCCCGCGTGTCCCCGTCGAGCCTGAGGTACCGCGTTCCCCGATACTCCAGGTACAGGGCGATGACGTCCAGCAGCTGCTTCATCTGGCTGAACAGCAACACTCGATGCCCCGTCCTCTGAAGCTTCGGGAGGATGCGGTCGAGGAGCTCCACCTTGCCCGAGGCCCGCCACAGCCCCTCGTCGGGCTCTGGGGCGTCCCGGAAGAGATAGGGGTGTAGACACACCTTCCTCAGCTGCATCTCCACGTTAGACAGGGATCGTGACGACGCCCCCGACCCGGTGAACAGCGCGCGGCCCTGGGCCTGGACGGTCGAGTAGAGGTGCTGCTGCCACCCCGACAACGGGCACCGGATGATGGCCTCCGTCTTCCTGGGGAGCTGGCGGGCGACATCGGTCTTCACGCGACGCAGGAGGAAGGGTCGCAGGATCTGGTGCAGGCGGCCGATGATGACGAGCCGCTCCTCCTCGGTCGCCTCAAGGGCGGCGTCGGGGCCGAGCCGGGCGAACGGCGCGGCAAACCATTGCTCAAAGTTATCGGCGGAATCGAAAATCCGGGGAAGAATGAAGTTAAGGAGGGCCCACAACTCGTTGAGGTTGTTCTGTAGCGGCGTGCCGGTGACAATCAGTCTGTGGGCCGAGGACACGCTCGTCTTGAGGATGGTGCTGAGTCGTGATTGGTGGTTCTTGATTCGGTGGCCCTCGTCGATCACGACGTATCCCCAGTCCACCTGCTTGAGGGTGCCGACGTCCTTCAGCATGTAGTCATATGACGTCAGCAACACGTTATACCTCCCGCTGGTGACCCTGGGCCGGAGTTCACGCCGCCGCTTGGGGTTACCCGTGTAGCATATCACGTCGAGGCTGGGGCACCACAGGGTGAGCTCGTTCATCCAGTTAGCTATGGTAGCGAGCGGGGCCAGCACCAGGTGTGGGCCGCCGTCCTCCTTTGTCTCCTTGAGGTAGGCTAGAAAGGCGATGGTCTGGATCGTCTTCCCGAGGCCCATCTCATCGGCCAGGATCCCGTTCAGGCGGCCGTCGTGGAGGGATGCCAGCCACCGAACGCCCTCCAGTTGGTAAGGCTTCAACGTCCCGCCCACCAGACACCGCGGCTGGGGGACATCCCGCAGCTCCTTGCCGTGGACTAACTCGTAGTACCCACCCTCACCCCCTGCCGCCCGTGCTGCCCCCGCCCCGCCAATGCTGTGGGCTAGCCCGGCGAGGTACGTCTCTGTCTCCTGCAGCAGATGGTTGAGGCGGTCGTTCTTCATGTCCTTCACCATGGCGACGTACTCATCGTACCGGTTCTCCTTGAGGGCGCGGAGTCTGCCTCTCTCGGCCTTCTCCTGCTCCTTGATCCGGGTCTTCTCAGCCTTCCGTTCCCGCTTCACAATGTCCCTGCCAATGAGGCAGTACCGCGCCTTCTGGGCCGCTCCACGTTCCTGCCCCGCCCGAATGCCGTCGATCAGCGTGTCCAGGAACCCCCTGTGTCTCGCGGCCCGTCGTGCCGCCAGGTCACCCTCAGCTGTCTTCAGCATCTCGGCTGACGTCCGGCCCTCCAAGGCAGCGACGTGACGAGGCCGAGTGAAGGGCACTGGGGCCACAGGCCCGCGGAGACCGGCTGCGTCGCCCCGGAATCTGCGAAGAACCTCATCTCTGAAGGCCCGTTGCAGCGTGAACACCTCAATGGACCGCCGCTCGACGAGCCACGCCAGACGCGCATCGTCATCCTCGCCGGGTTGCTCAATAAGCGTCTCCAGCTCGTCATACCGCGCCATCATCTGCTCCTGGACGTGGTAGTTCCGTTCGGCCTGTGTCTGGTCCGGTTCGAACTCCTCCTCTGTCGGAGCCTCCAATAGCGTTCGGTTCCGATTAGACTGTGCGAAGAATATCCTAGAGAGGGATTGCCGGGGAGCGACGATCTCCTCTGTGTCCATCTGACTCTGAGACACGCTTCTCCGCCAACTATAAAGTTTTTGTGAATGAACAACGTTTTGTTGGGTTGTATGGGGCATGTAGTGGTTTTAACAGACGTGGGGTGGTATATTGTGTGTCGGGAATGGGCATAAGGATTCCAGAAAAACTAAGTTGCAAAAAAGTGCTCTTGCATGATGTAGTTTCGTATGAACTTTTCCAACCGGAGAATGTATCGCCATACTACAATTTGACACAGTCAATAAATCGATCTCATGAGTCACGTGTTTGAGACGACCCTATAACTGATGGACGGACTCGACAAGTACCAGGCTGGCGGTAAGATCATCGATCAGGTGATGGGCGCTCTTCTCCAGAGCCTCGTCCCCGGGACGAACATTGGCACGCTGTGCAAGCAGTCTGATGAGATGCTCACCAACCTTCTGGCGACCGTGTACGCCAAGGGCAAGACCAAGTGCGACAAAGGCATTGCCTACCCCACTTGCATCTGCCCCAACAACGTTGCGGGCCACTATAGCCCCGACGAGGCCGACGCTGACTCTATTGAGCAGGGAATGGTCGTTAAGATCGACCTCGGCGTCCAGATCGGCGGGTTCGTGTCCCAGGGCGCCATCACCGCGATCGTTGTTGCTGAGGGTGAGCTGGTCACTGGTCCTGTGGCCGATGCCGTCTCCGCTGCTCATTACTGCGGCGAGGCGATTCTCCGGATGTTGCGTCCCGGCACCAAGGGCAGTGATATGACCAAGACCATTGCCACCATCTGTGAGGCGTACGGCGTGACGCCCGTCGGCGGCGTGCTCTCCCACGAGGTGAAGCAGTTCATCATGTTCGGTTCAAACTGCTGGGCTAACAAGGCCAACAAGGACGAGAAGCTCGAGGACTTCGAGGTCGAGGCCAACACTGCCTGGAACGTTGACATCCTCATCAGCACTGGCGCCGGTGAGCCGACCGCCAAGACCGGCGAGGAGGCCACCATCTTTGTGCGTGACCTGCAGTCCACCAAGAAGGACCTCCGCGTCACTTCTGCCCGTCAGGTCCTCGGGGAGATCGACCGCAAGTACCCTACCTTCCCCTTCGCCGCCAGGTCGCTCGAGCACGCCCAGGCCGCGTTCGGCATGAAGCAGTGTGAGCGTGAGGGCGCCATCCAGGCATTCCCCACTCTCAGGTGCACTGAGGACGAGACGGTCGTGCAGGTCAAGTTCACCGCCGCGATCACCGGCAGCAACACGGTTCGCATGAACCAGGGCTACACGCCGTACGTCCAGAGCGAGAAGGCGATCGAGGACGCCGACGTGCTCAACATTCTCAAGAAGTCGACCAAGCGCCGCAACAAGAAGTAGATAAACATTTCGGGAGACAGGGCTTTATATATTGGGCGGGTTAGACGACCCTGGACGGGGACACTGAGGGGGCGACCTCACGGGCCTGGGGCTCCCCGATGTCGGCCGGGACATCCGCGGTGGGTTTGGTGGTCTTTGTATTGGCAACAGCGCTGATACCCCGTCCAGCGAAGGCCACCGAAAGGGCCACGGCTAGACAGAGCATGATGCCGAGAACAATGACGAATAGAGCCACACCGACGGCGATGGCCCCCTTCAGGGCCGTCCATTCGAAGAAAGTTCCGCCTGCTCCCGTGCTGGGGGCGGCGACTGGGGGGTTGGTCACAGAGAACTCACTGGATTGGTGGAACTTACCGCCGAGGTCGAGGCGGGTCGCACGGAGGAACACGGGGCCGGCCGAGTCGTCGCTAGTGTACAGCTGTACGCTCGTGTCGTTGGGAACCTTGACGTACCAGACGTTGTTGGTGGCTGAGCCAGGGAAGGACTCATGACGCGTGCTGATGAGCACGGGGCCCATGACTGTCTGCTGGTAGAGGTCCAGCATCACGTCCCCCGCCTCTCCCCGCATGTCCACCACGGCTGGGAAGGACCCCTCGTACGTGTCTTCAGAAGGCTGCATGAGGACCACATCATGGGCCACCACAGGGACGTCAACGGGGGGCGCGGGGATGGGGATGGGCAGCAGGTCGTCGGGGTGTGCAACGAGGTCGGGTGCGACGCACCTCCACCCGTTGCCCGCATACGGGTCGCGTTGGGGATGCATCATCTGACGACACCACGAAGGCTCACGGGGGAAGGCACGGGCCGCCTCGTGGTCATACGTTTCGGGCGCTGGGAGTGATCGGAGGACGCCTACTTCGCCGCACAGGCCATATCCAGGTTTCTCTTCAGATCCAACGCAGAACATCTGTTCATGATGTGTGTGTCGCCAGACGTTGGCAGTTACTGACACAATCAGCAGGAGTGCGGACAGAAGAACAGCGTTAGTCCGCATTAATCGTTGTTGTGTTTGTTTTCATACTTACAGGTGTCAATTCCGAGCGCTGATATGACATGCTCTTTTCAAAAACTTTACCATATCACACAATACAGCTTAAACGGGGTACTGGAACATCTGAGCGTAGTTGCTGTCGACCTCCACGAACAGCCCCGCCCCACGCATCGTGCCGGCGTCGCGGGTGTACTTCTTGCCCGACATGAGCTCGGTCACCTGCACGTTACCGTTACCCTTAACATCAGGCAGCACGACGTCACCGCCGGCATTCTCACCGGAGAGGTTGATGCACACGAGCACGGCGTCGCTCCCAGTCCTGAGTCTCATGGCGAGCACCTTCCAGCCGTCATCACCGGCGACATCCTCAATGGTCACCTGTACATCCTTACGACGGAACACCGGGTGCTGCATGGCAGGCAGCAGGGCGTCGTAGAAGGCCTTGGCGACCGGGGAGGCGGCCTCGGGGGTCTGGCGACGGAGATGGACGTCGAGACGGTGCTTGTGGCCCTCCCATTGCCCCATCCAGTGGAACCGGAGCCCGGGGACGGTGAAGGAGACGAGGCCGGCGAGGTCCGCGCGCCACACCTCGCCCCAGTGGAAGGCGGCGCGGTCCTGGTCGTGGTTGGAGATGAAGTGAGCCCCGCGGGTGAGGTAGCCGTCAGCGAGGTGCTGTTTGATGTATCCCTTGATGTTGGGGATGTACTGGCCCTCATTACCGCTGTTAAGGTTGGAGACGGTGTCGTAGAGGCCCTCCTTATCGTAGACGTAGTCGAAACCGAGGTCGTTAAGGCGGGGGCCGTTGCCCCAGTACTGCTCGGCCATGAAGATGACGTTGGGGTAGCGGCGCTTGGCGGCTCCGATCGCTACCTCCCAAAACTCCTTAGCAGGGCGTGTGAAGCCGCGCTCGGCGACCGTGCTGCCCCAGATGTCGCCGAAGACGTCGTTCATCGCCAGCATGGCCATGTCGCACCGGATGCCGTCAGCATACCCCGCTACGGTCATCACGTCGCTCAGGCGAGCAGCCACGGTTTCCGGGTTGAAGTAGTTCAGCTGGGCGGTGTCGGTCCAGATGTAGCCCCACTTGTCCTTGCCGTAAAACACGCCACCCTCAGTGTAGATGTTACGGTCGAAGGGGGCGTGAACGTTGGGCGGGTGCTGCACGTACAGGTCAGTCTTAGACGTGACAGTGGACGCGTCGATGGCCGTGTGGTTGGGCACGAAGTCGAGGATTAGCTTGATGCCGAGGTCGTTGAGCCGGCGCCGGAACTCGTGAAGGTCGGAGGATGTGCCGATCTCAGGGTTCACGGTGTACTTGGTCACGGCGAACGGGGAGCCGATGATGTCGGCCGTCGTGAAGCCGGGGAGCACATCACCATAGCCCTTGAGAAGACCAGGATCAGTCCGGTCGTGGTTCAGACCGTACGCGCCAAGATGCCAGACACCGAGGAGATAGATCGCGGTCATGCCCTTGGCCTTAAACTCGTGGAGCTCCAAATCAGGAACGTCCTCGAGACGAATGTGCTTGCCATACTTCTTGGACAGCTCGTACAGCCAAGGACGGGCGCTAAGCTCGATCAGATGGGGGTAGTCATCAGCCACGACCATCGTGATGAGGAACAAAGCAATAATAACAATGCTAAGCTTCATGTGGTTCGTTCGAAGGCGGGTGGATTACACCGAGATCAGTGCGTTGACGAGCGTTGACCTGCGTTTGACGATTGACAAAACTCGCGGATCGCGGGTAGTATGCTGTGTATGGACTGTTAGGACCTGGAATTCGTCATTTTGTTTTCCGCCAATCATTCGTCTTTACACAAGCGATAAGTGAACCTTCAACCATAACTAAACATGTGTTTACTGCACATGGTAAGCAAATTTTACCAACTATTTGAGCCGGAGAAGATTTATAGCAACCATCCATAGATGTCCTCCTTCGTGGGGAATGTAACTGACATAGAAGAAGAGATACTAAGCGGCCTGGCCTCGCAATCGGAGCTTGGGTTTGTTCGCGGTGAGTGGAATTTCCGTGCGGTTGGCCATGAATCCGATGGTGAAATACTGTACACGGCCGAGAAGGTGGGCAACTCGAGCAAGACGGTGCACACGATCATCTTTAGCTACAATCCGTTCACCAAGGTTGGTCGTTCTATCCTCAAGCTGCCTCCATCGCCCGCACGCGTGATCAACGCGACTCTGGGTCCTCAAGACCACAAGCCACTGCTGTTCACGATGGGCCAGGCCGCCGAGGCCAAGGTAAGGCCCGGTGTGGATCCCACGACGTTCCCTCCGATCCTAACGCATGCTGTGTACGCCTTCTGTGACCGTCTCCCCGGTCCCAAGTGCATATCGTCTCAACTCAAGCTGGGGGAGCGGGGGGCGCCGGGAAGGGGGTTCGTGTACATGTTGAAGGCGTCCGGGGGTGAGACGGCCGAGTTTATTCACGTCACAGCGACCAGTGTGACGGCAGGCAAGGTGTCGTTCAAGGGCGGCAAAGTCAAGGTGGCTCGCGACAAGGAGAACCTAGCCAAGGGCCGCACTGTCGTGTGGCACAGCTACGACCCGGACATCCGGACCCTCGCCACGGTCAACATCCGAGGGGGCCGGACCAGCGTCACGGTCTTCCCCTTCCGTCGTCCCACCCGATCGGCTCTCATCGACGGGGCCGTCACGTTCGTCAGCCCCATCGCTACGGCCATCGCACGCGTCGCCAAGGACCGTGGCCTCACCCAATCGTTACTGCCGATGGTGGGGGCGCCATTGACGACGTGTTCGTCACTGCTGGAAATCCCGGCCACGTTTGGGATGACGTTCGTGTCCAGCAACGGCATGGTACTGTCAGTTAGCCACGGCCAGACCGACCTGCACGCGGCCCACACCCCGTTCGTCACGCACTACGTGTTGCACCAGAACATGGGGGCCATCTGGACCCAGACTGACCTCAGCAACAGACTAGCGTCCACCCCTGCCGTGGTGCGGTCACTGAGCACTACTCGGACGCCCACCGCCCTCGCTGACAAACATCGACGGCAGATGGCTGCGTCGCTCCAACACAGTGCGTCCGTCGCCTTCTGCGGCGGCGTGCTGACGGTCGGCCCGGCGCTCGGTGCTGCATTACGTGACGTCCACCCGGCCCACTCTACCCGTTATTCCCGCCCCATGCTGGCCGCCGCCCTCGCCCCGCCACCTGGGGTGACCGGGGCCGCCTTCAGCACGTCCATCGAGACCCTGCCCGGCGTCCCCCCGCCATCGGTCACCCATCTCAGTGAGGGGCTGGACGCCGCGGAGGTCCTCGAGGCCGTGTTCCCCGCCACACCCCTCAGATACAGCGCCGTGTTGGTCCGGTCGAGGGAAGCCGCGGCCGACCTCAGCTCCCCCACCTTCACGAACTCGACCGACCCGACACGTCCCTACCAGAAGCTAGCCTTGGTCGACCACTGGGCGGGGCGGGCCATCGACATCGACATCGACCCCCGCGCCATCGCCGCCGCCCCCGACGCCACCGGTCCCGCCTTCGAGGCGTCCATCCACCTGCTGGCGACTCACCTCCATGCCCTGCCTGAGACGCTGGGTCTGATCGCCGCCGCCTCACAACTCCCAGGGTTGACCCACTCGTCGGTGAGAGTCGCCCTGGACGAGGTCACCACGGTGTTGTCGGCCAGAGCGGTGGCCACCAGCACTGATGCTAATAAGCGCCACGCGATGCTACTCCTCCATGCCCTGGCCACCACACGTGTAGTCACTGGCCGCCACATCCGCCATGCCGGCCTACGATCGTTCGGTCTTGGTCTGGCCCCGGAGCTCGACCTTGTGCTATGGGTGTCCTGCCACCCCATGCCGCCCCACCCTGACGGCCCCGTCATCGACGCCCGGCCCGCCCCCGCCCCCGTGGAGGTCGACGCCCGCACCCCCATGTCCCCGAGGCCGAGGCCGAGGCCGATCACGAGGGAACGGGTGGACGGGCGGGCCTCACTGACTAACCTACTGATGGATAGACTGAGGTTTAAACCAGGCGCCAAGTCCCGACCGCTGTGGCTTGACATGGTGAGTGATTTCGCCCCGTTCTACCAGAGGAACCGGTCTGCGGCCGTCGTCGCCATCGTCCAGGCCGTCATCCGGTCGACCCCACCCACCCGTCTGTTGGACACACTTATAGCCCTACGACAGACCCTCGACGAGCTCCGTGCCCCGCGATGCGACACCCTGACGGATGCTGTGGCACTCGTAGCCCTGCAGACGTTACCCGAGAGGGAGTTCCTCCAGTTCGTCCAGCGCGACGTCGTCACCCTGACGTCCCTCAGTCTGCTGTGGGAGCGCGGGAAGCTGCCCCTCGCCCGTCTCCCAGGTAGACTGGCGTACTACATCGTGTCGCGGGCCTCGAGCGACAGCAGGTTCAGACGGGGAATCCAGGTGATGCTGACGGGCGACGGGGCCGAGGTGCACGACACGGCTGCCCGACGGACTATGCTGGCGTTGCTGGAATATAACTTCGTTATGGAGAAACAACCGTTACCGCCGGTGGAGTACAGAGAGGCCTTCGACAAGGCGTGCGATGACTGGGCCGCCCTGCCGCCCGAATCGGCCGCGCAGGACGCCATTATCCCCAACCCCGACGCCCCGCCTCCCCGCACTGCTAACCTGCCGCTGGAGTTGTTCGTTCACCACGTGAAGGCCGCTGAGAAGGGCCGCCAGATGGCCAAGAACCTGGACAGGTATCGTGAGATCATTGACAAGATCGGGTGATGCGGCCAACGTTTTCGATAAACTTGGCCACGATTTTCAGGGATTTCATTTTTCGTAGATTTGGAATAAAAACACGGGCTATCGATCACCATCTGCAAAGAAGCGCCGCATCATGTGGGTTTTAACTTCTTGTCATCAGCGCAAAAAATCCGCCAAAACGCAAAATGGACGACACTGAAAATACGATCCGGCAGCAGCTGGACATGCTGATTGAGCATGGAAAGCTGCTGTCGGACAAATTAGACAGAGGTTCGACCCACCATATGCCCTCTTACCCAGCTGCAGACGGTTTTTCGGGAAGAAGTGATGTGATGGACGACCTTCTGAAGCCGCGTATTGTCCCTCTGCCAACTAGAACGCCCGAGCACATATCGCGAGGGCCACCTATGTCGTCTCTCGCGCCTCTATCGGCCCCTGTGCCTCGTCGCGCGGCCACCTCCCCATCAACACCGACACACACCAAGAAGCACCCATACGTCATCCTACAGGTCGAGCGCGTGTCCCTGCTGCCCGCATACCGCCACCTGATCGCTGCGGAGGGCGAGCTGCTGGTCCGTGTGAGCGGGCCGTCGCCTCTTCATCGTCCGATGCTTCCATGCCGTGCCAGCGATCGTGACGTCGAGTACCACGACGCAGAGACGTTCCACGTGCACCGGAACGACGTCTCCGGGCAGGAGAATGAGGGTTTCCGGCTGGGCGGGGTGTCATTCGAGGTGATCGTCTGGGACATCGGCGATGAGGAGCCCTTCGCCACAGCCCCGATGCCCGCGCTCAGGTGCGTCAACGAGGCTATCCTGGTCCCGGGGCTGCGACAGGAGCTGGTCCTTGCGGCGCCCCACGTGGAGTTAACGGACAGCAGGGGCAGAGCTGTGGGCTCGATAATAGTCAAACCTACCCTGTGTGCTGACGACAAGACCATGACGGCTGCCCTGGCCCAGATACGGGCGACACGGGACAGGATCCGGGAGGGCGCCGTGCCGAAGGTCACGACGGAGGTCCAGACCACCGACATCCGGCCGGGCCCGCCTCCCCCCCGCCCTGTGGTGCCGGTGACCGCCAGACCGGTCGTGACGGCAGTGGATTATGAGTCAGATGTCACTGAGAGTGAATCAGAGTTGGTGACGGACGAGGGCTACAGCGAATACCCTACCGACGATGAGTTAAGGGCCGACGATTATGAAGGGGTGCTGCCCCCACCCCGACTGGACGCCCCCCCCGCCCGACCCCAACCCGACCCGCACGTGACCCTGACCGTGACGGTCTCCAAGGGTTGGGACCTCCTCGGGGCGACCGGACCACCAGACGCCGTGCGTGCGGCAGTACATCTGTCAGGATCGACCGAACGCCACACTTCACCAGCCTACCCGGTGTCCCGGGAGCTGACTGGGGATCGCTGGCCGATGGGCTTCATCGCGGAGATCGACGCGGGGCCACTGGTCGGGGCGGGGGCCCGGCTGTACCACTCGCACGTCGCGGTGGACCTCCTCTCTGGCGACACACCAATCGGGTTCGCCGTCGTGCCCCTCAGCAGCATAGCCATCGACTCTGCCGCAGTCGTCGACGGTCTGTACCATGTCATCGCGCCTGATGTTGGGGCTGACCACACCCTCGACAGTCTTCGTCTGGCGGCCCCTCAGAGAGGTCAGCTCGAGATCAGGGTCAGCGCCGGACAATCGTTCCCGGGATTCGTGGAAGCTCGTGAGGCTGACGATATGATCCTTGGCCGCCTCGCGCATGACCAGAGCATAGGGTCGGAAGACGACGACGGCCATGTCATCGAGATCGACCCGGAGGACGAGTCGGCCGTCGAATCGACTGAACTTGACTTCAGCAAGTCGTTTGGGCTGGGGTCGACCGTCGGGCGGGATCTGGGGGAGACTGGGGCGTCGTCAACATGGCAAGACATGGGACTGAGCCAGATTATGGGGCGGTCGGTGGACAGCGAGGCCGGTGACATTCGAAGAAGACTTGGGGGCATGGAATGAGATAAATTATCACTAGATTGCACTAGATTGCATATTCATCATATTTACACGCTATTAATCTCTCTTTGGGGGAGACACCGGCAACGTCAGACGGTTAAGGGTTGGTCTGCCCGCGGGGGACAGCACGCTGGGGGTCGGGCGGACTAACCCCAAGGGGGGCAGGCTCCGCTGCTGACCACTCGGGGGTGAGATCGGACTGGTGGGGCCGGGGCCGGGCAGGGTCACCCCAGTGGGTCGGTGGGGGAGGACGGCCATCGGGCGGGGCTGGGGCTGGGGCTGGGTCTCGGTGACGGTCGGGGCCGAGGAGGAGGAGGAGCCTTCACTTGGTAGGACAGGCTTCAGGGTCAACATATCACGAAGGGCCGCGTTGTCGAGGGGCGGGGCAGGGGTGGCCTTGGGGGCGGTACCCTTGGGCCTCCTGAGGCTCAACCCCCACCCGATTCCGGCGACACACACCAGGCAGATAGAAGCAGTTATAAACAGTCCAATGAGGCCGATGCAGGACATGCCGACGAAGCCGAGGGTGGAGACGAGCCCGATGAGGGCCCAGGGCGTGTCGGTGGGGGCCGGGGCGGGGACCACGACGTCCTCGAGGAAGGGGTCATCGTTGATGGTGGCGACGACGGTCCGGTCAAAGTCGTAGTCGACCCAGACACAGACAGCACCGTTGGTCAGGTGGGTGGTGGCCGCGGCCCCGTCGACGAGCACCCCGAACCCTGTGGCGTCAGTGACGGTGGCGTTGAGGGTGATGCAGAGCTCGGTGTCCGAGATGGCGGATGGCGCCACCCCACCCGCCGATAGCACGGGGCTGAAGGAGGACTTGATGGTAGCGGCGGTGACCGGGATGATGGCGGTCGAGCAGTGGGCCTGGTATACTCCGGAGGCGTGGGTCACGGTGCGTGTGGAGAGCGACTCGGTCTGGAGGGCGCCCAGCCATGCCGACGAGGGGCACACGACGCCGGAGTACTCAGCCCGTGCCCCGGTGGACGTCAGGGCGACGATCGGGGTCGGGGTGATCTCAGGCATGGTAACTGTGAAGGTGGCGGGGGCACCCGCAGCAAGGTTGACCTGCACGGGATAAGTCCCAGCCGGAACGGTCGCAGCGGTGACGATGGGCACGATCACGAGGCGGCCGTCGATGACCTCCGTGTGTGCCGCGGTACCGTCGAACATCGCGGACACCGGGGCGTGGGGCATGTTAGCGACCGGGCCGGTGGTGAGGGCGCCGTCCGCTGGGAGGGCGGCAGGCGGGGACCAACTGTCACACGTGGTGTGGGGCAGACCGTCGGCCGGCGTGTTGGTGCCAACACCGCAGGTCTCGCAGCTGTTGGCCTGGGTAGCGGGCTGGTATTGACCCCCCTGGCATGGGATCTGCTGGGACTTGTCGCCATCGTCGACCATGTAACCCATCTCAGCCGGGGTGCACGAAGCGTCACCTGCCACGGACCAATGGCCCGCTGAGCACTCAGAGCAATGGATCATGGTCGTCGGGCGGTAGCCGTCGGGGCAGGTGGCCAGCCGGGACAGGTACAGCGTCTCGGGTGAGGCACCGACGGGCCCGGCCGCGATGGCGATCTGAGCCCCGACCTTGGCCACACCCAGCCCCCAGTTGGGACGGGAATCCTCGGACTGGATGGGCTGCCAGAAGGACTCGACATCCATAGAACTCATATGGATGATGGTGACCTGGGCATCGGTGGGTAACGTCGCGGGGACACCGACCATGACTGAGGTGGCCCAGACGAAGGGTGAGATCGGGACGGACGGCGGGGCCACCGCGGGGCCGACAACACGCCGGAACTGGGATCCCCCGGACAGCTTGATGAGGGCGGGATAAGGTCCGGTGACGGAGGTGAAGGTGAAGTGGGTACCGGGGAGAGTCTGTGTCAACAGGGAGCACCCGAAACAATGCCCCCGGCCGGATGACCGGTACACCACTGGGGCGCCCTCGGTGTAGGTCACAACGAACCCGACCCCGAGCCCGCCCCCGCCGGGTCCCAGCTCCGAGAGGTGGCAGTCGACTTCTTCAACCTGCTCTTGGGTTCCGGGCCCGCGTCCGACGAGTTCTGGGCCGACACGCTGATCCCGACCGCCGAGGAGATGTTCGGCGTTCCCATCGAGCGCGACGTGCCCCCGGCCCTGCTCCTGGCCGCCGTCAGCGACGCCACGGGCTTCACGTTCCACGACACGGACGAATACGACTTCACCCAGTCGGCCCCGCTGTCCCTGGCCAAGCTGGTCGACGTCCGGCCCCGCACCCACTGCCCCCCCATCGTCAACGACGTCACCCTCCTCCTTGGGGGCAACCCCGCCCGCATGGCGCCCTCGGAGGCCAAGCAGCGCCTCAACCTCGCCCTGGACGTCGCCGGCCGCCGGCACGGCGTGACGTCGTCCCTGCTGGCCCCCATCTTCGCCCAGCTCGCCGTGCTCCACGTCCGGTCGGGTGAGCATCACGCCGCCGGTTTATACGCCCGGGCGGCCCTGGGGCTCGGCCGGAAGTTCCACGGCACATCCGTCCTGGCCTACAGCGCCCTCATCCCCGCCGCCTTCAGTGCGGGTGACACCGAGCTAGGCTCCATGGCCTTCAAGCACGGCATGCGTGTGGGTCAGTGGCTGGGCGGCGCCTCGCTGGCCCTGGTGCACGTTCAGGCGGGGATGTCCCTGGGATACACCATCATCGGGTCGCCCCATCAGGCCATCGAGCACAGGGCGCGCGCCGCCGACATGGCCACGAGGCTACTCGGCACCAAACACGTCTTCGTGGCCGGGCAGCACCAGGCGGCGGCCGACCTGCATTGGAGCCTTGGCGGGGCCGACCAGCGCGTCGAGGCCGTCAACCTGCAGGTCGCCGCGCTAAGGGTGTTTATGGTGGCCGAGCCCACGTCGCCCCGGACCGCCGACTGCCTCGTGAAGCTGGCGACTATGAACAAGGCCATGGGGCGGCCGGGCGAGGCCGTCGCCAACCTGACCGCTGCCCTCAAGATCCACCGGGACGTCGGGACGGGCGGTACCGAGGCCGAGGACATCCTGTGGGCGATCGCGGAGGCCGCGGAAGACGACGGGGACGTGTCGCTCGCCGTGGAGGCCCTCGAGGAGCTGCACGGGCTGGTGCGGGGCGGAGACGACATGGAGCGCGTCCAGGACGTCATCAAGCGCGTGCTGCGGGTCCGACTGAACCACACGACGGCCGAGGAGCGGTCAGTGTTGACGCGGATCGCCGAGCAGCGCCATATGGTGACGGACGAAGGTGTGATGGGCGAGGTCATCGGGGAGCTGCTTGACAACCCGCCCGGGCAATACCTGGACCAGCTGCTGCGACGGGCGGTGGAGATGGACGCCGAGGCGTATGACAGAGTGGTGACGATCCACCAATTGGTGACGCTTGACGAGATCCTGATCGACAAGGGGAAGGAGGTCGTCGAGGAGCCCGATCTCGGGATGGGGGCGGGCATGGACTCGCCCTGGTGAGCAGGACATTGACTAAATATGCTAGCTGGTCAGTGGATTGTGGTGTCGCCGGGTTTGGGGCTGAGTGGAACATCATTCTCTACTACATTCAGCTGGATGACGTACCGCACGTCGCTCCTCATGCCCATCCCGAGATGCACCCTGGCCCTGTGGATGGGCCTGCTGGACACCATCAAGATCTCGTGCTTCTTCCCGGCCTTCTGCATCAACACCATCATTTACAAGTGCCGCCTGCAGGATATCCAGGACCCCCTCGAGAGCTTCTCGTGCATTGCAGACTTCTTCACCCGGAAGCTGCGGCCCGACGCGCGCCCCATCCACTCCATCGGCCTCGTCTCGCCCGTCGACGGGGCCGTGTTGACGTTTGGCGACGTCCAGTCCAACACCATGCTGCAGACGGGCAAGACCAACAAGCTCGCGCGGGACCTGCGTACCAAGGGCCCCGAGTACTCACTGTGAGCGGACCTCACCGGCGAGGTAACGAACGAGCTACGGTCCGGCAAGAGGATGGGCTGATGTGAAGAAGGGTTGTAAGAGGCAAGGCGCGCGACGCCACCGCCAAGCCCGAAATGCTGGATGTCGGAAAACTTGGCGCTTGTGGACGGGCTTCGTGTGAATCGCGGGGCCAAGCTGTGTTCCATCTGAACCCGGGATACTAACACCGCTCCCACTCGCCTGTGGTCTAAGAAACACTTCCCGGGGACCCTGTATCGGTCGGGGCAATCACCTCCTCTGTCGAGGAGCTGAAGAAGGGCGGCTCCGAGCCCCCCCGCGGCCAGCCCCGGCGCCTGTGAGGTAGTGGCTCACGAAGAAGCTTGGGGGACCTGATCCCGTCGGGTTATAGAGGCGGGAGAGATCTCAATAATCGAAACAGGCGGCATCGGACTGAGCCCCGTCGACGTCTGAACTGGGATGTGAAAAACAAAAAGATAAAAAAACGTCTTCCTGAGACGAAACGTTTGCCAATATGAAATTGTTGGAGCGGCTTTTGTGATCTTTTTTTCTTAGTTTTCAAACGACTCAGAAAGTCAGTCATTTCTTTCTTTTCAAAGATGGCTCTTGTTTGCGAGGAGAACGAGTTCAACCATATCCTTCGTGTGCTCAACACGAACCTTGAGGGTAAGGAGAACATTGAGATCGCTCTGACCTCCATCCGTGGTGTTGGCCGTCGTCTCGCGAACCTCGTTCTCAAGATCGCCGACATCGATCACACGCAGCGTGCTGGTCAGCTGAACCAGGAGCAGATCGATCGCGTCGTCGAGATCATGCAGAACCCCGAGCAGTACAAGATCCCCGCTTGGATGCTCAACCGTCAGAAGGACTACGACACTGGCAAGGATACCCACATCCTCTCGTCCAACATCGACTCCGTTCTCCGTAACGACCTCGAGCGCCTTCGCAAGATCCGCTCCAACCGTGGTCTCCGCCACATGTGGCGCGTGAAGGTCCGTGGCCAGCGCACCAAGTCTACCGGCCGCCACGGTCGCATCGTTGGTGTTGCCACCAAGAAGAAGTAGCGGACGTAAATCAGGCCACACGACGTAGCTGCGGAGTTTATTGTTAGTTTTGCCGTTCTTAGCCAGTTGGCTGACCCCCTTGGCCTTGCTCGTTTTGGGGGTTAGGGGGTTCTGGTTAAAACCACCCTTCGTGTGGACACTACTGGCCTGTTCGGGTGTCACCCGGGGACCGAAGGGATCCTGCGACCGGTCCTGGCCCGCGCAGCAGCGGCGGGAAGGGCACGAGCGCCAATTCTGCCAAATGGTTCCGGCACGATTTATAGAGGATCGATTTAGTGAACGCGGAGCTCACGATCATTCGTTCGTCGTAAATCTTTTGATTGTGTCTATTTGCTGTGCGGCAACCACTCGTATGTTGGCGCGAAGGTGCGACGATTTATAGATGGGCACACTTTATTTGATTCGGGCCCGATCAAGGTTCTGTAGAGAAGCTTCATTTTGAAAGAAGCGCAGCAAAGGAAGACGATGGCCGAGTTTTGCTCGGACCCGATTCGAGCGGAAGATGACGGTGCAATCCGATGACTGACGAGCCCCGGGCAAGTTGCGCAAAGTCTGGTCCTGTGACACGCAGATGTAATAAATCAGTCGCCCCCCATGAACTCTGCGAGTCCCACTCGGAGGTTGGCGCGAAAGTGCGCCGATTTATAAGGGTTTATAAGAGTCACTTTACAGATTGATTTCTGAAGAACATCGGTCTGAAGACACGATGACCGATCGACGCCCGGTGAGCGGGGCGAACGCTATACCGAAGGCGGAACCGCGGCCGAGCTGACGGGTGGCCCCAGAAAAGGGTCCCCGGGCCGGACCAGAAGGACGAGAACGTTCATAAATCAGCGCCCCCCCATGGAGTAACTGTGTTAGGATGGCTGGTAGTGCCCAGCGCTGGCATCACATTGACAGCGGCCAACTAGCGAGCTCGGCGGGCAGAGCGCGACCGGACGCGAAGCCAGGTGCGCTGTGAGACGAGTTTACGAAGTATGATTTTATAAGATCTGACTCGGACAGTCGAAGACGAGTCACGACGAGAAGTAATGAATTCGCCAGTCGAACCGGCGACACCTCCGATCACGGGGTCTGCCAAGGCGGACGATCGGGGGCCACTGACCGACCGGTCGGATTTATACTTACCCAGCGACCGACTAGGAACGGGCCGACACGGGGCCAGGCGGCCGGCTGAGCAAGTGTAAATCTCCTTCCCCCCCTTTTGGGAATATGTTATTAGGCCAGTATATCTGGCTGGTGAAACTCAGCGCAGCAGAAGCGGGCAAGAATAATACATTGCTGCTGGCCGGGTTCGAACCAGCGACCTTGCGATCTTCAGTCGCACGCTCTCCCAACTGAGCTACAGCAGCGATATGCTTTTATGCAAATGGATTATATACCATCTGAATAGACCTAATTACAAAAGAATCCGCTATGGAATGAGGAACTGCGGACAACGACGCCATCCAAATAGGGCCCTTCTGCAATAAACTCAATTACCTTACCTTACCTTACAGAAAAATGCTTTATTTGAATCGGATGTACAAAACTGGTCAAAACTGACGCCATATTGGGTCTCACCATATTCTCGAAACGCTGGCGATGGAGTTTCCCGGTGGTGAAGGAATGGAATTTGTTTATATATCTCGGTTTGTTTTAAAATGTCGTGTTAAACGCAATGAAATACCCTAAAGTACTCTTGCGAATGACCTGAGACAGATTTTAAGAATTGTCCGATTTATAATTGGACACGATGGACGAAGCGGAGAACACGGTACCCGAGACGTTTGGTGACTTGGAAGAGCTTGATCTTCTTTCCAAGCCGGTTATTGAGTCTTTGAAGGAGAACTTTCCCAACCACGATCGAATGACGCCGATTCAGCAGCGGGCCATCCCACTAATTCTGTCTGGAAAGAATATTCTTGGTACTGCCAGCACCGGCAGCGGCAAGACCCTTGCATTCCTTGTTCCTGTGATCCAGCAGATCATATCTCTCAAGGGGCAGCAGCGCTCAGGCACGCGTGTTGTGATCATCACGCCGACGCGAGAGCTGGCCATTCAGATCGCTTCGGTGGCCGAGAAGCTTGTGAACCATCCCGGGCTATCCCAGATCACCGTCCAGCTGGCCATTTCTAAGGGTGGGCACGGGAAGAGCGGGCAGCACGACCTGACGCTCCAGACGGAGGCCCTGAAGAGGGGCCGACACGTGGTGGTGGGGACGCCGGGCCGGCTGATGGACCTCCTGAACAACACCGACATCCGTGCCAAGTTCACGAACCTGATCGCCCTCGTTGCTGACGAGACTGACCGACTCCTCGAGGCCAAGGACATGCGGGAGCAGCTCATGGGCATCGTCCGGCACATCCCCAAGGACAGGGCGACCCTCATGTTCTCGGCGACCCAGAAGGACGACACGGCGGGTCTGGCGGACCTCTTCGGGGCCGTCCCCACGGACATCGGGGAGGCGGGGAGCGACCGGGCCGTCGTCATCACGAGGGTGGCCGTGACGGAGATGCGGCACGGGACAACAAACGCCAGGCTCAACCAGACGTGGATCAAGTGCCCCCACGCCAAGCGGCTGGGGACGGTGTTCACGCTCGTCCGGTCCTTCAAGGCGTCGGGCAAGAAGGCCATCATCTTTATGTCGACCCGGAAGGCCGTCCAGTTCCACTACAGCCTCTTCCTGCAGCTGGGCCTCGCGTCCGACGGCTACGAGCTGCTCCGGCTCCACGGCGAGATGCGGCAGACGGACCGCACCGCGAGCTTCTCCAAGTTCAGCGACCCGGCCACCACGGGCCTGTTGTTCTGCACGGACGTGGCCGCGCGCGGCCTGGACATCCCGGACATCGACGAGATCGTCCAGCTCGACCCGCCCAGCGACCCCGCGGAGTACGTGCACCGCGTGGGGCGGGCGTGTCGCGGGATAGACTGTCGGAGGGCGCGCGCCATCCTCATCCTGACCGGCGAGGAGGCGGCCGTGTTCCTGCCCCTGCTGGGCTCAGTGGCCAACGTCCAGCTCAAGGAGATCGCCATCGACGACTCGGGCCCGATGCCATTGGTCCAGACACAGCGGTACCTCGCCGAGATCGTCCAGACCAAGCTCGACGGCGTCAAGTCGATGGCCCTGGACGCCTACCGGTCATTCATGCTGGCGTACCAGGCCCACCCGCTGTTCGACCTCAGCGTCAACATCAGGCGGCCGGACGAGGCCGCGGCGAGCTTCGGACTGGCTAAGGCACCCAAGGTTAACCTGCCGACGATCAATCCCTATCAGAAGAAGGCCAAGAAGAAGAAAACAGTCAAGCGGCAGCAGCGGAGAGCCGACGGCAGAACTTAGATCATGTAAATATGCGGATTAGAGACCCTCAACGCCTGCCTCTCCTCCCGGGGTTGGGGAACAGCACCTCCCTATGGGTTCTGTTGCGCTAGTTTCGCCCGTACATTTTGGTAGCCGATTCTGGCCGAGAAAACCAAGCCAAACTTTGGACGCTGTCAGCAAGGCATG
>PPCM01000699.1_pt1 | contig 23184 bp, 18 predicted proteins | sample 1555541 | NCBI WGS metagenome assembly PPCM01 (sample SAMN05284479, study PRJNA326546) | Marine sediment metagenome, whole genome shotgun sequencing project. | isolation source: marine sediment | place: Germany: Wadden Sea | collected 2012-09-05 | reverse complement strand
TCTTATCTCCTTGTATAATGAACACCTAGTAAATTCTAAGTATTCATTTATTTTGTATTTACTTATAATGAACTTAGGCGCTGTGGCTTAGTTTTATCTCCTATAGCAGCATAGCTGACTAGTTCGTAAAGGCTCTAACCATAGCTCTATGTTCATTTGTTGATTAGTTAGATAACGCTAGACGTTTTATTTAGGGCAAGGATACATTCAACATAGAGATCTATGGAAACATAGCGTACTCATTTTTATTAAGGAGTTGTTCTTATGCTTTATGTTGGTATCGACGTTGCCAAAAACAAACACGATTTCTGTATCATTGATTCTGATGGTGTTATTCATTTTCATCACCAAACGATCTCTAACTCTTTGGATGGCTTTAAGTTCTTAGTTTCATCCATCCGGTCTGCCTTGTCTGAATCTGATAGTTTATATGCAAAAATAGGACTTGAATCAACGGGTCACTACAGCATTAACATTACAAACTATCTGCAACATTCAGGCTTTGAGATCATCACTCTCAATCCTTTGTCTACAAGTCTCTTCAGAAAAGCTCACACGCTTAGAAAGACTAAAACAGATAAAACCGACGCTATGGTCATTGCAACAATGCTTATTACCGATGATTCTAAGTCCTATTCTCCTATATCTTATCAGATTCAAGAACTAAAATCATTAACTAGGCATCGTTATCGTCTTGTTGGCTATCGTTCAAAACTCAAGCTTTCTATGAGTCGGTTGGTTGATATCATTTTTCCTGAGCTTCCTTCTGCTGTTTGGTCTATTCATCAAGCTTCTGTTCTTGCTTTTCTTACAGCATTTCCTCATCCTAAAGCTCTTTCAGTAGCTCACTTGACCAAACTTACAAACCTGCTTAAAAAAGCTTCTAGAGGTAAGTATTCAAAGGATAAAGCCCAGGAGCTTAAAACTCTTGCTTCTTCTTCCATTGGTTTATCCAACGATGCTTTAGCTTTTGAACTTAGGCAAAACATTCGTTTAATCCAAAACGTTCAAGAAGAAATCAAACTTCTGGATCAGCGAATTAAAGAAATACTCCAATCGTTGGATACACCTATTTTAAGTATCCCTGGTATCTCCTTTACCTTAGCTGCAATCATCATAAGTGAAATTGGTGATATCACTAGATTTTCATCTCCAGCCAAGCTTCTAGCTTATGCCGGTATGGAACCTTCTACTTATCAGTCAGGTAATTTTCGCGCTTCTAGTACACCAATGGTTAAGCGTGGCTCAACTTATTTACGTTGGGCCATCATGCAAGCTGCACGACTGGTTGCCATGAAAGATTCAACTTTTTCCTCATATATGAAGAAAAAGACAAGTGAGGGAAAGCACTATTATGTCGCTCTTAGTCATACTGGCAAAAAACTAATTCGTGTAATCTTTTACTTATTAAAAAATAATCAACAATTCGCACCACAAGCTTAAATCAATTCCAGCATCTGAAGATGCTTTATTTGCTATGCTTATTTATTACGAAAATGACTTTCCGCAAAATCCACATTATTCACTTGACTTCATATAGTTAGTCTTTAATATCATTCTTGTACCGATCATATCACAGAAAAATGTGATTTTCAATATATTTTTATTGTTTATCGATATATTTATATTGTTTTACAAGGGTACTCTTTAGTCACTTGCGCCTCTATGGTATAATAGGCAACATGAGATTAACTTAGATTTGAATGAAAAGAGGATATAAGATGAGCGAAATTAAACTAACGGAATATAGCCACGGCGCTGGGTGCGGATGTAAAATTTCACCAGCCGTACTTGATGATATTTTAAAAAGCAACATAGAAACTTCAGATTACCCAAACCTACTAGTAGGCAATAGCACTAAAGACGATGCCGCAGCCTTTGACTTAGGTAACGGTACTTCTGTTCTAAGTACAACAGATTTCTTTATGCCAATTACTGACGATCCATTTACATTTGGTAAAATCGCAGCAACTAACGCACTGAGCGACATATACGCTATGGGTGGTAAGCCACTAATGGCCATTTCAATCCTAGGCTGGCCTATTAATAAGTTGCCTGCAGATGTCGCTGGTCAAGTTGTTGATGGAGGTCGTTATGTATGTGAGCAAGCTGGTATCCCACTAGCTGGTGGTCACTCAATTGATTCACCTGAGCCAATTTTTGGTTTGGCTGCAACTGGATTAGTTGATAACAAGCGACTTAAGCAAAACAATAAGGCTGAAGCAGGATGCCAGATTTTCTTAACAAAACCTCTAGGTATTGGTATCCTAACAACGGCTCAGAAACGTAAGAAAATTGAGCCAGGCCATATCGATCCAGCCATTGAAGCCATGTGTACACTTAATAAAATTGGTGGTGAGATTTCAGCACTTGAGGATGTGGTTGCTTTAACAGACGTTACTGGTTTTGGTCTTATGGGACACTTAACAGAAATATGTGAAGGTAGTGAGATCTCAGCTGAGATTAGCTTTGATGATGTACCTCTTTTACCTAACACCCTTAAATACCTTGCCCTTGACTGTGTATCTGGTGGTACAAAAAATAACTTCAAAAGTTATGGACACAAACTTTCTCCTATGTCACTAGATTACCAACATATTTTGTGTGATGCTCAAACTTCAGGTGGTTTACTGGCCATTGTAAGAACAAGTGGTGTTGAAGCCTTTCTTAAACTCACTAAATCAGCTGGCTTAGACCTTAAGCCGATTGGTGTTACAACTACTAAAACGGATTATGCAGTCACCGTCAAATAAAAGGAGCCTTATGGAATTAACAAAAGATTTCAAAAAAATTGTTTTAGAGGCACCTGGCCTAATCGATGTTCGGGCACCAATTGAATATGCCAAAGGAGCATTTCCAAACAGCGTTAACCTACCCATCATGACCGAGCAGGAAAGACATGTTGTTGGTATTAAGTACAAAGAAGCTGGCAATGAAAAAGCCACAGAACTTGGTTATAACCTTGTTTCTGGCGACATAAAAGAATCACGTGTTGAAGCTTGGAAGGCATATATTCAGGCAAATCCAGATGCACTTTTATACTGCTTTCGAGGTGGTTCTAGGTCTAGAATCAGTCAAGAATGGTTAAAAGAAATTGGCATAGACATCACTAGATTAGAAGGTGGCTATAAGGCCTTTCGCTCTTATCTCCTTGAGCATATACAGAATCCTAATTTTAGTGCAACCCCAATCACATTAGGAGGACACACTGGTTCCGGTAAGACTAAAGTCATTTATCAACTTAAGAACGCTATTGACCTTGAAGGTATAGCCCATCATAGAGGCTCATCTTTTGGTCACTATATTGACGATCAACCCCAACAAATAGATTTTGAGAACAGGCTTGCCTATGACCTAATACAATTTGAAGAAAAGGGTTTAAAACATTTAGTCATTGAAGATGAAAGTCGTAATATTGGAAAATGCTTTATTGACCGTTCTTTACTTAGCTATTTTAGAAGTGGAAAGATGGTCATCCTTGAAGTTCCTTTTGAAGAAAGAGTTTTTAACACCCTTAAAGAGTATGTGATTGATTCACAAAAAGATTATATAGACCGTTTTGGCCATAATGATGGTATGAAGGCTTGGTTCACCTATATTGCTAACAGCATGGAGAGAGTTAAGAAAAGACTTGGTGGAGATCGTTTTAATGAAGTATACGAAGTCTTTAATAAGAACTATTTAACCCAGCTTTCAAGTGGTAAATATGCATCTCATTCAGAATGGATCGGTAAATTTCTCAAAGAATACTATGATCCAATGTATGAATATCAGATGGAGAAGTCAACACGTGATATTGCCTTCAAAGGCAATGCTGAGGAAATGGTTGCCTATCTAAACAGCTTAGATTAGGCATTTCCCAGGGATTACGCATATAAATGACTCTCAGTCAAAACTTATCTTACAGTTTTGACCGAGAGTCATTTGTGTTATTCTATTCTTTAATTTTAATATAATCAATTACCTTCTATCACCTGACTCATTTTAATGATAAACTCATCAGGACTTATTAAACCTTTCAGAAGTTGTTGATGATAGTCATACATCGACTCAGTTACATCTGGATTAGGGTAACTCCATGGAAAGTAAGTTGTACTTTCAAACATGCTGATTTCATCTGAATACTTCTGGGAGGCTGGATGTCGTTGAATACCTGGTACAATCAAATCTGTTAATGGATTAGCTGCACCAAATAGCTCAATACTTGCTCGCGCCCTTTGAATAGCGTACTCCATCACCACTTCTTTACACAACTTTACATAATCACCTTTAGGGTTTACTGTCCAGCCACCTTGATCTGACCCTCCAGACCGGTTAAACATGGTTGCCTCTTCCATACCAGGTTCAGCTAAAGGGTTATCAAGATAACCGTAACCCTCACCATAAGTAGCTATATCTAATAAAAACCAATTGCCATTACCAATCATGGCTGCTTGACCATCTCTAAAGAGTTCAAAGGATTCTGTAGCATTTCGATCAAATGCTGTAGGATCTATAAAACCAGCATCAACCAATTCTTTGATTTTGTAGGCAGCAGAGACATAAGCCTCATCAGTAATAGAACTTTTACCTAACATGACATCTTTCATACCACCTGGTTGGACTCTTGTAGCCAAGGTATCAAAGAGCTGTATACCGGGCCATGGTTCTTCACCAAACAAGGCAAAGGGAATGATACCATTCTCGACAAAAACCTCTGTCACCTCTAACATTTCATCAAAATTCTTTGGCAATTCTAGACCATACTGATCAAACACTGCCTTATTATAGTAGATCAAATAATTTCTAACGGGCTCAAAGTTAACTGCATAAATATGCCCATCAGGGTGATAAAGAGGATCAATACTTGAGAAGACAACCTTATCCATAACGCCATAATCAACCATCGCTTCCTCTATAGGCTCAATGCGATTTGATTCAATTAACTGGTTAATGACAGATGAACCTGTCAATTCAATTATATCTGGCATATCCCCACTTTCCATAAGTTCAAAAAGTTGCTCACCTGTGGCGTCTTCACGGTGAATGATGGTAATATCCACTAAAAATTGCTGTTCTAACCTTTGTACCGCCAAATCTACAATCTCTTTATCTGTATCCGCATAATAGGTATATAAGGATATTTCAACCGTCTTTTGACCAGTAAGTGTCTCCTCAGAACTCAGACAACTTGTAAACAATAGGATACATACAAAAATTGTTATCATATTCTTAATCAACACATCACCTCTTCAAAAAATATTGAACTACGTAAAATTAATAAGTAGGTCATTCTTACTACTATTATATACCCCTGCCCATTTTATCGCAAATAAAAAGCAGCTCTTACGAGCTGCTGCAATCTATCTTATTGGACATACACCATTAACACAATCTGAATTAGCATTGCTATTCATAATGGTCATCTGTTCATCAATCTCTGAACCGACTCTAGGTGTGCCTTTAATGTCTTCTACGTGGATCCTCGTACCCTCATCCGTGAACACGTAAGGATAGTTAATAAATTCAATTTTCATAATACGCCTCCCTGTTTAATGTGTGTTTACATACCATATCTAGTACCCTATATCATTTCATATGCTATATATTGTACCACTAACAGGTCATTATGAAAAGAGAAAAAAGACAAGAAATAAGTCCTATTTACAATCTTTCTAGTGGGAATGTCATACAGTGAGGCCCTCCACCAGTCTTAAGAATCTCAACTGAATCCAACTCAAACACCTCATAACCACGGTTTCTTAGTTGCTGATTAACATCCCCGTTTGCCTTTAATGAAATAACTCTTTTGTTGCCTAAAGCTTGTAAGTTACTAAAATGTTTAAAGACACCTTCTTCTTCTATTGTAATGATATCATAATCATTCTCTTTTAAGTAAGTTTGGAAATGATCAGGCAAACCATCCCAATACGCCACTGCCAATTTGTCTCCTACAATATTAAAAATCATATCTAAATGTAAGTAGGCTTCATCAGACTCAACCGCTATAATTTTGTATCCGAGTGGCTCAAGCTGCTCTCTTAAATTATTAATACCTTCTTCATTACTTCTTTGTAACATGCCAATAGCCAATGTTTTCTCATCCAATTGCCAAAAGTCGCCACCTTCAATCACACCAGCTGTACATTTAGCTATTTGTGGTACACCTAATTCAGCTAACTTCTCTTCATATTTCTCTGATTCTGGTCGTCTAATAGGTTCTTTGAAACGTCCAAGGACATAACCCTCTTTTAGGTTAAAGCCAAAATCTCTAGCAAATACCATACTAGTGAGTGCCTCAGTTGGTTCTAATATCTCCACTTCCAGGCCATTGGCCTTGTAGATTTCTATAAGTTGATCATGTTCTTTTAGGCAGACTTCCTGATCCACAACTTCCCCTGAATCTAGCCAATCTGCTGCAATTTTATTTATCGGTTTTAGTTCTAAGTAATCGGGACGACATAATAAGACTTTCTTCAATACACCTGTAGCTGATAGTACATGATAACCCTTCATATCTTTCCTCCTGATACCAAGCTTATAATAAATGACAACGAAAAAGGGACCATTAAGTAAACTTAATGATCCCCAATGTCTTGGTCTTTGATTACATTTTAGAACGAATTATTGTCTTTGTCAAGGGGACAGACATGAATAATTAACAGTATTTAATATCTATTCACTAATTCTTATTTTTGCAGTGTTAGGTTTTTTTCATCTTTTTCTTGCTTTTTATGACCATGGGTGTATAATATGAGTATACTCATATGAGGACGCTCATATTAAATCGCGAGAGTTACTAACAGTTAGGAGACGCCATGGCAAGACTAAGTAAAGAACAGAAAGAAGAAATACGTAAGAAGATACTTGAGCAATCCAACCTATTATTCATTGAACTTGGATATGATAAAACTTCTACCAGTAAAATTGCAAAGAAGGTTGGCATTGCAGAAGGCACCATATTTAATTACTTTGATTCAAAGGCAGATATTTTTTTAGAGGTTATGACAATGGGATTTGTTCCTGCCGACATTAGCACTGTCATAGACACCAAAAACAGGGTTTATGATATAATCTATGATTTTTTGTACACAAGTTTTAAAACTTTTGCAGTGATGCCAAAGAGAATGATGCGGGATTTGAGTTTAGCGATGGTGACAATTGCTAAGAAAAAACCATCACTTATTAAAAGTCTCGCTGACCTTGACTACAAATTATTAGAAGATTTGAGAATACTTCTTGCAAAAATGTTGGATAAAGGACTAATAAAAGACTGTGATGTGGACTTAGCTGCAGATACAATCTACAGTAGCTTGATGTTTGAACTGCTTATTTATGTCTATGAGAATGACCGACCAAAAGATACCTTCCTCAACAACGTTCGAACCAAAATAGAGTTCGTCATGAAATCATATGTAGTGGATTAAGTTTAACCTCTGCATATTGGAGGAAATTATGATTAAGAAATTAATGAATTTAAATATTGAGTTGACCACTAGTCGTCCAAAACTGATTCTGACTATATCAACTCTCATCACCATTGTTGCTTTATTGCTTGCGTCCACACTTAAAATGGATCTAAGCTGGGTGGCATTAGCACCAGCAGGTCACCCTGCTGTTGAAGCCTTTCAAGATATAACCGAAGAATTCTCTACTATGGACAACATTATTGTTGTCATAGAGAGTGAGGATAGAATGCTTCTTGAACCAACAGCCCGCCTTGTAGAATCATCTTTATTAGAACTAGATGATTATGTCGCCAATGTCAGTGTTGGTATTGATACCAGTTTCATGTTGGAAAAGGGCTTGTTATATTATGATTCCAAGGACATAGAAGCTCTTTCCTTTGTTTTTTTAGACCCTAATCTAGACACCTTCATCGCCATAATGAATGAAGGTATGATTGAAAACAACAAGCAAATTGTATCAAGTAGTGTTTTAACAGCAGAAGATAGAACCTATCAAATATCTTCGCTTGATGGTGTGAATTCAACACTTAAAACCATCACTCAAACTTTGGATCAATCCATTGCTAAGGAAGAAGTAAATGATGCTTTTCACCACTCCTTAACCAAGTTTTTTGTTGGTGACGGACTATTGATATCACCTGATGGCCATATGACAATGGTAACTGTAACACCTGACTTTGATCTTTTGGATCTTGAAGCTTTAGAGCCTGGTGTTAATGCTATAGAATCAACCATCAAAAACATAGATGACCTGTATGACAATGTATCTGTCAAGGCAACTGGTATGCATGTGGTTGCCAGAGATGAAATGGCAAGCATTGCTTCTGATTCACAATTAACAACTATTTTATCATTGATATTTATTTTATTAGTGTTGTACGTTGCTTTCAGGTCCTTTTTTGCCCCCATATTATCATTCATCCCCCTAATCTTTGGTATTATTTGGGCCATTGGACTGACTGCATTAACCATTGGTCGCTTAAATATGATGACTGCATTTTGCTCAGCTATGTTGCTAGGTTTGGGTATTGATTATGCCATCCATATGTATTCCAGTTATTCTGAGAAACGCTCAAATGGCAATGATAAGTTAGAATCCATTAGAGGCTCTATTGAAATAGCTGGCCCAGGCATTATTGTTGGTGCACTTACAACTGCAGCTGCATTTTTCGCCTTAAACATCAGTTCACTAGCAATTTTATCTGAACTAGGTACGGTAATGGGTACTGGTATATTAACAACTTTAGCCTCCGTCTTCTGGATACTTCCAGCACTTATTATGCTTAAGCGAGAGAAAGAAGTCAGAATATCAAAAATCAAAGGTCAATTTCACATTATTGGCTTCATTGCCTCTAATGTCCACAAACATAGATGGGTGACATCCATAATCTTGATTGTGTTAACAACACTTATGGCTACTCAGGTACCTAATATCAAATTTGATCAGAACTTACTTAACTTAGAACCAGAGGGTCTTGCATCCATCGAATTGATGGATTACCTAGTTGAGAAATATGATATTAGTGCAAATGCTTTTAGTATTACTGTAGATGACCTTGATGATGTTTATAGGTTACATGATGCATTTGAATCAATTGATCATGTTTATGAAGTAACGAGTGTTGCCAGTGTCATACCACCTTCATCAGATCAGAAGCTTTCACTGGATGCCATCCAAACACTAAAAGCTAATCTAGAGATGCAAGCGCCAGTACGTCAATTGGATGTTAATATGACACTCCTCCTATTAGCTAGTTTAGAAGATAATTTAAAGACACTTGAAAACAACTGGATGAAGGAGGATATTGGTGTTCTTCAAACTAAAGATTTTGATGATTTATATACGACAATCAATCATTTAACCACCACTTTAGAAAACAATCAAGCTGAGCATGAATACCTTGAAGATTTATCAAGCCGTTTTTATAATACTTTCAAAACAATGGGTGACAATATGATGGCCGACGAAGCTATCACAACTTCCAACTTGCCTGATAATCTAAAGAAGCAGTTTATCGGTTCTAGTGGAGAAGTATACTTAATAAGTGTCATTCCTGATTTTGAAGTTTGGAGTAATCTTGACACTGAGCTTGGCGAGTCCTTTATTAGAGAGCTTAAAGAGGTAGATGAAAGTATGACTGGAACACCCATCTTTATGAAAGTACTTTTTGATTCTGTGTCAGAAGAGCTTGTAACGACAGGCCTATTACTCTTTGGCTTGTTGCTGTTTGTACTTATGCTTCATTTTAGATCCATAAAGTATACCTTACTTGCTTTCTTGCCACTCGTATTCACACTAGTCTTTATGGTAGGAACAATGGCACTTATTGGTTTAGACTTTAACATGTTAAACTTCTTAGCTGTATTATTGGTCATTGGTATAGGTATAGATAATGGCGTGCACATACTTCATCATTATAAGGTTGGAGAGCGTCATATTAAGTCACTTTTTGCTAGTATTGGTAGAGCGATTTTACTTACTACAGTCACAACAGCATTTGGGTTCGGTTCATTGATGTTCTCAAGCTATCGGGGTATTGCTTCCCTAGGATCTGCACTGGCTATTGGTGTTTCTTATGCCTTTGTGATGACGGTTGTGATATTGCCAATTTTTCTTAAGGATGTTAAAGAATAACATGATAATTTAACACGGAATACACGGAAATCGCTGAATAAGAGATATAAGCTTCTACATATATAGCATTTCTTGTATAGGATCTTCCTTCATGAAACTTAAAGTCAAAAGACAAAGACGCTAGATTCCAAGCATCAAAAATTCCTTATCATTCCCACCAAAAAAGGACTGCCATCAGGCAGTCCTTCATAATCTTATTTAAAATAATCAGCCGTCACTTTATACCTAAATCTCCAGAACTTCCAACCTTGATACCCAAGTACCAATGGTACGAAGATGGCTGCAACCCAAGTCATAATGGTAAGCGTCAACTTACTTGCCATACCATCATAAACTGTAATGCCTGGTGCCATATATGGGAAGATGCCAGTATAACCAACAACCATAAAGAGTAGGATTGCTAAACTGTTAAGTATAAATGCAAGTCCATACTTCTTTTTCAATATTGTAACAACTGCTCCTATAGGTGCTAACATAGCAAGTACTGGAAGAATCCATAGTACTGGTAGCGTCTTATAATTCGTAGCAAATAAGTTGGTATCCCAGTTATAAGCCATCATCATAATTGGTACAATGAGGGCTGACACAATAGCTGTTGGCAACAATTGCTTTTGCAACCTTGTAACAACTTCACCTTCTGCCTTAAGGTTAGCCCATAAAATACCATTGGTTCTGTAATAACATATAAAGAGTAAACCGCCAAGAATCCCTACTTTTGACAATAAGCCAAAGAATGAATTACTTGACTCTGTTAAAGTATTTGCCTTTAGGAATAAGTTAGAAAAACGTACACCTAAGAGAAGAGCAACACCATAACTTGAGATCACCCAAGCCCAAGACATACCTTTTTGCCACACAGGATGATCGTCTTTGTAAACAACCTCCATACTAACACCACGTGTAATAAACATGACAAGTAGTAGATAAAGGGCTATGTATAAGTTTGAGAACATATCTGCATAAACTAGTGGAAATGCTGCAAATGTTGCCCCACCAGCTGTAATGAACCAAACTTCAGTTCCATCCCAATATGGACCTACTGTATATTGAAGAATTCTTCCTTCTAATTCTGTTTTCTGTGATTTAAAAATCATACCAACACCACTTGTAAAACTCTCAAGGATTAGAAAACCAATCCATAGAACAGCCAACAAGATAAACCATACAATACCTAGTGCTTCATGCATATCCATTACCCCCTATTCCTAAATGGATCATCTATCGGTCCTTGTTTGATAAACTTAACAAGTAAGTAAAATTCTACTAAGAAAAGCACTGCATAGAAGACAAACAATGTGGCGATTGAGAATGCCACTTGGTTAGCAGGTACATTCATAGAAACAGCATCTTTAGTTAACATCAAGCCATTAACAATCCATGGCTGACGACCTACTTCTGCAACAGTCCATCCAAGAAGAATAGCAATCCAAGGTGTTGGAAGTAACCATAAGAAGGCTCTATTGATCCACTTATTCTCTACATACTTGCCTTTCCAGATCAAAAAAGCACCAAGTAATGCAAGCAGTACAAAGATCATACCCAGACCTACCATAATTCTAAATGAATAATGAGTTAATGGAAGAATATCAAGGAAGTCTTGATACATTTCATCTGTCCAGTCGGCGGTTGCCTCTTTAATACCCATTACTTCACCTGTAGGGCTGTTTGTGTACATAATACTACCAACATAAGGAATAGGTAAAATATTGATACTTCGCTCCTCATCTGGTAATGGTATTTGTAACAGATACATAGGAATGGTGTCTTCTGTCTCCCAAATCACTTCAAAAGCTGCTGCTTTAGCTGGTTGAACCTCTCCTACATATTGTCCATAGAAATGGCCAATCATTGGTTGAGACAAGGAAGCGATTAATAAAACAATCACACCAATTTTAGTGGATATTTTATAAAACTCAACATTCTGTTTCTTAAGCAAGTGATACGCACTGACACCCATTACAAAAAATGAACCTAATAAGTAGGCAGATGTAATTGTGTGTACTAACATGTAAAGTGCATAAGGATTTAAACTTAATGCAAGAAAATCTTGTAATAAGACCTTAGAACCATCTGCTGCCATTGTATAACCTACTGGATTTTGCATAAACCCATTAGCAGTTATAATCCATACAGCTGAAACATGGGTACCAATCAAAATCATAAATGCTGTTACCAAACGGAACTTCGCTGAAATTTTGTGTCTGTAAAAAATCCAAATACCGGCAAATGTACTTTCAAGGAAGAAAGCCATAAGTGCTTCAAATGCAAGAGGTGAACCAAAAATATCACCCATAAATTTGGAATACTCTGCCCAGTTTGTACCAAATTGAATTTCCATTGTAATACCTGTTACAATACCAACAACAAAGTTTATTGCAAATAAGTTACCCCAGAAATTTGCTTGCTTTTTATATCGTTCGTCTTTGGTTTTGTAGTACATGGTCTCAAAAATCACCACAATTAATATGAGACCAATCGATAAGGGTACCATAAGGAAATGGAAACAGACTGTAAATGCAAACTGCAATCTGCTTAACGTAACTACTAATGCGTTCATATAATTCTCCTCACTCCATGACAAAATATTAACATTTAACCACACTAATACTGTCTAAATTTGTATCACTTTATAATTATAAGCCATTTGATGAAACGAATCAATATTTTTTGATAATTATTATTATATAACGGTACGAAACTCCATGAATATAAAAAAAGAATGTCTCAGACATTCTTTTCCTTTAGTATAAGTTGATGTATTTCTCTATTCATGGTTTCAATGGATGCTTTAACGTAAAATTCATCAAAAGGCTTTTTTTCAATCCAATAGTCCTGAACTAAGTTTAAGAAACCATCCATTAAGATGTATTCGATGCCCCGCCATATAGAATCAATTGGAAAGTTTATGGTTCTTTGCGCTTCATCTTTGATCATCTTAAACAAATCATATTGGCCATATTTATCCCAAAAAGCACCTTCACAAGCTGGAACATTGCCTGTATCAATACACCATTGTTCCATAAATTCATCGGTTAGTAATTTATTAATAACTGCCCAGGCTTCTTCCTTCTTCTCACTGAATTTTGAAACACATAAGAAACCACCACCAGAAAATGTAGTTGCATCTTTACTGTTATTAGGAATCGCAAATGCTTCATACTTCTTACTCACTCGTGCACCATCCTTAATTGCCTCAAGTGTGTCGGAAATAATCTCTTCGCCATTACTCAGAATGAAAACACCTTTATCTTCTTCCATAAAGTCCTTATGAACCTTGGCTGCCAAAAAGTGCCCATCCTTAGTCTCCAGGTCCTTAGAATCCATTATTTCACATAGGTACTTAAATGTATCGCTAAAAAGTTGAGTATCAAAGAAAGCATTTGTCTTGTCGGTTATTTCTGGATATCTATAGCCGTTTTTTTGGAGCCAAGATAAGAAAAACAAAACAGTCCCAAGCTCTATTCTGGGTGCAATTGAAAAAGCATTCATTTCCTGATTATGTTTCTTTAATGCCACTTTCTCAATTTTGTTACAGACTTGTTTGAAATGGGTAAAATCCTTTAACTTATTAAGCTTACCATAATACTTATTTAAGTTTTTTTTGTTCGCTAACAAGATATAGGGTTCTATAAAAAATGGTAACCCATACAGTCCATCGTCATATGTTGCATAATTATCCAACCAGGGTGCTATTGGTTTCGCCCGATCAAGAGATTTGGGCACAGTATCTAACAAGCCATTTTCATAAAATGATGCAATCCAAGTATAGCCAACCTCTAAAATATCTGGTTCTTCACCTACTTCAAATGCATCTAACATATCCTCAAAAGCTGTATGCCATGTTAAAATCTTTAGTTCGATATGAACCTGTAATTCTGCTTCTATTTTTTCGAATAACTTACCATATCTATAAATGGCATCTATTCGATTAGTACTAATGAGCCAAACACGTAACTTATCGGTCATAAGACCACCTCACTTCTAGTATCTATAATTATATTATAAAATATCCAGTAATGAATTTAAAGACTTGATTTCATATGTTAATGAAACATTTTGATCATTCGCCAATCCGCTAGGGTTGAACCAACAAGTGTCTATGCCAAAGTTGTTTCCACCTTTCATATCAGAAGTTAAACTATCTCCAACAATCAAGGTTTTTTTCTTATCTAAGCCACCCATAGATTGGTCCACCACTTCAAAAAATCGTTTATCTGGCTTCTGGTATCCAGTTACATCTGAGATGAATATCGCCTCAAAGTATGTCCCTAGTCCGCTTTTTGCTATCTTAAGATCTTGGGCTAACTTAGCACCATTAGTGACAATGGCTAACCTATAATTATCTTTTAACTTACTTAGTAAGGGGATTGTTTCATCGTATACCTTTACATGATCACCCATGGCAACAAGGAAGTCATGGCTTACTTGAGCAGCATCTCCAAATTGTCTTGTTTGAACAAAGAATAAATCAAATCTTAAACTTAAGATTTCACTTTTCTTATATGCCCCTTTTTCATAATTCTGCCATAGTTCATGGTTTATTAGTTTGTAAACCTCAAAACTCTCCTCAGTCAAGATTAGTCCGTTTATTTCAAGCGCTTGTTTAAGGGCGGCATACTCTGTCCCCTTAAAGTCAATTAGTGTATCGTCAATATCAAATAGTATTGTTGTATATGCCATACTTACTCCATTCGTTCATAATTTGTTTCATTGACAGTTTCACTACACCATAGTAACATATAACTAGGAAAAAGGGGATAATTATGAATATAAGAAATCTATTTAAGATTAAGTCATCTAAATTAAATATGCAGGAACGTTTATTCAACGAAATATTATTTGTTGCATTTCTCGTTTCAGTTATTAATATCATTGGTAATATATCCATATCATTTCCTTTTGATGCCAACTACAAATGGTTTTTTATGATCATTCTAACCTTGATTGTTCATAGGTATAAACACTATACTGACTGGATTCGATTTGGCTTTATGGGTGTCATTATAGTCCTACTACTACCACTTGGTTGGTACAATTCGGGGGCAAATAATAACAATGCCATTGCTTATGTATTTCTAATCATTGTTGCTGTATCTTTTCTATTCACCAGTGGAAAACGTGCCTTTTTAATTGCCTGTACTATTTTGGTATTTTTAAGCTTTGTTGTAGTTGAGTATAACTTTCCACAATTGCTACCCGAACACAATGCACAACTTGTTATGTTAGATAGGATTGTACAGATTCCACTTGCTATTATCGTTTGTTTTCTTATGCTGAAGCAATTTGCAGATGATTATTATAAGAATGATAGAGAGCTTCGTTCTCTAAATGAAGAACTAAGAAATATGGTCTATACTGACGCACTCACAAACATATACAACCGTGCCTTTATTTTCAAAAAATTAGAACAAAGTATTCGATCTGGCAAACACTTCATTACTTTAATGATAGACGTAGATGACTTCAAACTAATCAATGATCAAAATGGTCATTTAGAAGGTGATCAAATACTTATCAAGCTCAGTCAATTATTAGAGGCCTATTTCAGCGATTCTGGTTATGTAGCCCGTTATGGCGGCGATGAGTTCATTGTTATGACAACCATCGAACATGATGAATTCATTGTTAAAGCCAATTCATTTCTGGACTCATTTAAAAGTATCGATTTAGCTAAGAAGTATCACGCTACAGTTAGTGGTGGTTACAGCGTTTATAAACCTCAACACGAACTAAACAGCCATCTTGCAATGGTTGACCGGGCCTTATATGTAGCAAAGGAAAGTGGTAAGAACAAAATATTAATCGGACAATAAAAAAGAACTCTTCGGAGTTCTTTTCCTTTTATCTATATCTACCTGTATCAGTCGACTTATAGTAAACATCCTTCTTATCACGCATCTTAGCATCAGCTAAATCCAATAACTGATCAAATGGTCCATCTAAAGAAGAAATTGTTCCAAAGGATATAGCCAATGCTTCCATTTTCGTTTCACCGGTATTCTCATTGGTACATAAAATTTCTCTGTTTTTAAAAGTCTCATCCAAGGCATCTGTGATTTCTAGTGCTTTCTCAATGCTGGTATCCTTAAGTAGAATCACAATCTCATCACCGCCATACCTATAAGCCGGCACACCTTCTGGCAATGTATCTTTAATTAGAGTAGCACAAGTCTTTATGAGTAAGTCGCCGTCTGTATGTCCGTATACATCATTAATATGTTTCAAACCATTGATGTCACCAAATATAATAGAAAATGGATTGTCCCCAGTATAGTCATACTTTAGTTTATTAAAAGCTTCATTGTATGCACTTCTATTAAATAGTTTTGTTAAAGCATCTGTTTTAGAATACAGCTCAAGTTCTTTAGACATAAACCTTGTTCGTATATTTCCCGAAAGCTGTTCCAGAAATATTTGGAATATACCAATTTGATAATCCAAAAGGGTCTCACCATGTAAAATCAAAACTAAATTATAACGTATAGCCCCTTCGTTATTGATGTGTGTATAGCTTCGATTAAAAACATACCACGGTGTGTACTCTTCTTCATTGTGGTCACTATGAAAATGTAGATTTTCAGTTTCACTTATTGTTTTTATATTTGATAATATATAGTCTTTATTACCCTCAGAAGTCCCCTCTATACCGTACTTTATAACTTCATAGTCTTTGCCTTTACACAAAATTAGGCCCATCGCTGCCAGTTCCATTATAGGTTTAAATCGTTCGACAAAAATGCTAAACACCTGATCTAAATCATCATACATGGATAACTCACTGGATATATATAAGAGGGATGAAACCATTTCATTTCGTTGTACCATCACGTCGTTGCTAATCTTTTTCTTATGATATTCTCGGGCAACGCGTACCTTAAACAACTGTATCAAACCAGCACCTAACATGGACACCATATATATACCTAGGTAGGAAAATAAGAGCTCTTTAGGCACCTCATACGCCACTGTTAGTATTGGTATAATGGCTATAAGTGTTATTTGAGCAACAAGGTTGTTAATAGGTCCTGAAAATATTGTATAAATAACAATAGCAAATAGATATGAAACACCCCAGAAGGTGTTATCACCATTGGCAAACATCATTAGGGAAAAGAAGAATGGAAATGTAAAATATAGCACTGCTTCATAATATATAATTTGCCATTTCCTCCAATGATCGTTGGGCAGAAAAAAGAAGACTAAAAATAGGCATGCAATCAGAGCCCTTAGTACAAAGTATTCCTTCAAACCAAAGACATATTTTAGCACCGCAAAAAATAAGAGATGGCCAAAAAAGCCAATTAAGGCATAAATATTTGAATCTTTAGAATGTAAATCGTAATCATACTTGCCAATCATCGTATTCTTCATTATATCCATCTTTCAGCCTTGTTAGTTTTTATATAATCATTATCTCACATCCAGCACTATGGTGCAATTCTAACCCATTCCTGTTAAAATAAAATTAATTCTTGACTCTCCCCTGCGGTGGACGGTATAAACTCAGTTTATAGGAGGTATATATGTATCAGATTGGTGAATTTTCGCGCATTACATTCATTACCATCAAAGCTTTACGCTATTATGACAAAATTGATTTACTTAAACCAGCAAACATTAATGAGGAAAATGGCTATCGTTATTATGATACAGCCAACTACCATCAGGCCATGTTAATCAAAACACTGAGAAACTATGATTTTGGCATCAAAGAGATTCAAGAAATCTTACCTAACATACTAGATGAACAGGATTTAGTCACATACTTACAAGAAAAACATCTTCATCTATCTCATAAAATCAAGAAACTTGAAGCCTTACAATCTTCCATCGATGCTCAAATCACATCTATGAAGGAGGTCATACCCATGTTAACAACACCAAAAATTGAAGTTTTAGAATTAGCACCTAAAAATGTAGCCATTATCCGCTACAAGGGTAAATATGAAGAAGTTGGTCACTATATAGGACAATTATACAAACATATAGGCATGAAGGGCCTAAGTCAACCCTTCTCACTTTACTATGATGATAGTTACACAGAAGAAAATGCAGACGTAGGCGTTGCTGTAGAAATAAAAGGTGAGATTAATAATGATACGATCAAAACCATCACACTTGCAGGCGGTACTTTTGCCAGTATCACCCACATAGGTTCCTATGAAACACTTTCTGAAAGTTACAAGGCGCTATCTGATTATATGCAAGAAAAAGGATATACTTACTCAACGCCGTCAAGAGAAATCTACATTAAGGGACCTGGTATGTTGTTTAAGGGCAACCCAAATAAGTATCAAACCCAAATTCTATTTCCTATTGTAAAGTAATAAAAAGGCGTTTGATTGATCTAATCAAACGCCTTAATAATATCTACTTTTTCTTTCTATTAGCTTTTCTTTCAGCTCTGTCTAATCGTTTCATTTCTTGTAAGTGCCCTATAACTTCAGCTGATACCTCATCCATTTTGCCTAACCATTTTTCCGCCTCTCCCTTATTGCCTCGGTTGTAAGCCAGAATAGCTTCTTTGGCAAACTCATGTAATTGACTATGAGGTTTTTCTAATTTACTTAGTTCTGACACAATCGAATTGTTAGTATGGTGGGTATGTTCACACCAGTTTCCTAATCGACAAGTATGATGGTTACCCACTTGTTCAGCTTCAAGTTGCTCGTAACCAAGAATCATGTTATAAACACGCCATCGCCATATTAAGTGGTCACTCACACACAACTCCAATTGGGTTTTTGTATCAAGGTCTTTGGTGTTTTCAAGAGTGCCAATTCTGATATCATTCACAATCTTGGATATAGCATTAAAAGACATACCTGTTTTATCTGTTTCCTCATGAATGACTTGAGTCTTCTCATTAACAACGGTTAATGAACTGGACATTTCCTGTGTAGCCGCTGTTTGCTCCTCCACATTAGCACTTATTTCCATAAAGTTATTGCCAATACCAGCCAAACCTTCTCTCATTGTTGATAAACCTTCAACAGCTGACGACAATTTATCTTTACCCTGTGAAAAGGATTCATTTGAATGCTCAAGGGCTTCATCCGTATTTTTGATTTCTGATGTTAGATTACCTACAATCTCAGTAATAAATTCAACTTGTTGTTTGGTGTTCTCAGCTAACTTCTTTATCTCATCAGCAACAACTGCAAAACCACGTCCGTGTTCGCCGGCTCTTGCCGCTTCAATGGATGCATTCAGCGCTAAAAGATTGGTCTGATCTGCAACGCCTTTGATAATACCAACCATATCCGTAATTCGATTTGCTTCTTGGCTCACCTTATCCATGGTAGCTTGAACTTTCTTAGACTCTTCAAAGGTTGTGTCTATCTGACCAACGGCATCTGTTATAAGCTCTAATGATGCATTCGCCACTTCAAGGGATTCTTGGGCTGTTGCACTTGACCCTTGGATGAAGTTTGATATATCTTCAATAGTACTGCTCATCTCTTGACTACTCGCAGCTACTCCTTCTACCAATTCTGCTTGTTCTTCAACATCTAAGAGCATGTCTTTAACGTAACTCATTTCAGTGATATATTTCAATAAACTATTAACTTGTTTAAGGGTTTCAACCGATCTTTTATTGGCTAGATCTTCTTCTACATTCTGACTTTCTTCAACGCTCATTGTTTCTTCAATAATTTCTTCAACTTGCTGTTTCTTCTTTTTTCGTCCAAACATTATCTCTCTCCTCTTTAATTGCATTGTTAATAATAGATATATTATAACAAAAAAACAGGTAAAATAATGTGGCTTTTCTGTGTCTTTTACATACAATTTGGGACTCTACTTAGGGGATTGGACCTTGACCCATTAAGCGTCTTGGTCTATGCTAAATATGACTAAATACTTAGGAGGTACTATGAGGTTAATACGATTTAATTATAACGGTCTTACTTACTGGGGAAATGTCCTAAACGACCTAACTACTGTTGAAACCAACCTAGAAATGACTAAAAATCTTGCTACTTTTGAAGATGTAATTACTTTTTTTGACAAAGCTAATTCCAGTCAATTATTCACTGATCAATTAGACTTATTAGATGTCATAAAATTAGCACCTGTTATTCCAACTAAAAATGTTATGTGTATAGGTAAAAATTACCATGATCATATACTAGAATTTGATGGTAGCGCAGAAGATATTGAACGTGTAAAAGAAAATCCAATCTTCTTTAGCAAGGCAATATCTAGTATTATCCCTGCAAATGCTGGCATAAACTCACACCCCGATGTGACATCTTCTGTTGACTATGAAGCAGAGCTGGCTGTTATCATCGGAAAAACTTGTTTTAATGTTAGCGTGGAAGAAGCCTTAGACTATGTATATGCCTATACGGCACTTAATGATATAACAGCAAGGGATTTACAGAAGAAACATCAACAATGGCTAATAGGTAAAAGTTTAGATACTTTTTGCCCAATTGGTCCTTGGCTTATAAGTAAAGACCAGATAAGTGACCCTCAGAACTTGGCCATTCGTAGTTATGTAAATGGTGATGTCCGCCAAGATGCCAATACAAGTTTGATGATCCATGATATATGTGCTCAAATATCTGTCCTGTCTAAAGGGATGACTTTAAACCCTGGTGACATTATAGCAACAGGCACACCTAAGGGTGTTGGTATGGGCTTTAACCCGCCAAAATTCCTTAAGGCCGGTGATGAAGTTGAAATTTACATTGATGAAATTGGCTCACTCATCAACCATGTTATATAAATTCTAATGATTTTCTAAGATTAACCCCTTTGTTCTATTGTATAATGTAGATTGTTACTTATACAAAGGAATGAAGGGGTTTTATAATGAAACGGTATTTTCCAACTTATCTACAACAATATAAAGACAGATGGTATCAAACACCTGCATCTTATGCCCATCATAACAAAGGCAATCAGACGGCTAACAGTCGCAGACTCAAAAACTTAAAGTCCCAATTAATGCAATGGTTTATTCAGAACCCTGAAGTTGAAGACCTAAGCAATCCAGCTTCCCAAACAAGTCTTAAAAAATTAATTATACCTTTTATGGATCAAGTTCTTGGCGTTGAAGAATGGGTATGTCACTTCTTAGATAAAGAACAATATTACGAAACAACCTCTGCCTTTATTACAAGAGTTAAAGAGGAGTTTCCAGGCACACCTTTTGAAGATATTTTTCAAGCCCTTCGTAATGTATGGGTCTTAATTTCACTACAGTTATATATGAATGTTGATGTTGTCCTAACAGATGCTATTTTTGCCTATAGCATGTTATATCCACTAACGGATAATTACCTTGATGATACAAGTATATCTACAGAAACTAAAAAAGCATTTAATAAAAAGTTCTATAAGAAAATCAAAGGTGAAGAAGTGTCCATTGTTAATCCATCAGAAGCGTCCATATTTAGGATGATTGACCTAATTCATGGTGATTACAATAGAGAAGCCTATCCAGAGGTAACTGAGAGCCTTCTAGCTATACTAGATGGCCAAAACCAAAGCCTCTTACAACATAAAATACCAACACTCTACGATGTTGACCTGACTGAACTATCCTTTTACAAAGGTGGTACTTCAGTCTTAGCTGATGCTCATTTAGTTAAAGGATCCTTAAGCGAAAATGAGGCCATGTTTGCTTATGGCTATGGTGTGATTCTTCAAATTGCTGACGATCTTCAAGATCTTAAAGAAGATCTTGAAGGACATCACTATACTATGGTCAACACCCAGGCTACTTGTCATGTTTTAGATGGTTTTATGGATAAATACCTCAATTTTATTGATTCGTTTTTTGAAGATATTTACACAGAAAAAAATAAAAAGCAGATAGCACTTAAACAACTTTTGCTTTCTAGTATTGATTTATTACTTTATGGTGGTGTTAGAGATAACAAATCTTACTTTTCCAAAGCCTATTACAAGTTGTTTATGAAAAGAGCAAGGTTTTCAAGTCAGTCTTTCACTTATAAAAACAAACAGTTATGGCAACTTATTAGCAAGAGAACATAGAAAAAGACTACAGCAATGTAGTCTTTTATCCTAAATATATATCAAGGTCATCCCAGTAATGATAGGGTCGCAAGTGTGTTCTTTCTTTTGTCAACTTGATGATGGTGGCTTGAGGTAATATTTTCTCATGAATCCAAACCAAAAATCCATAAAGTAACATTAAGTAAATGATAAACATATCATCACCTCTTCCTACTCTCTATTATACGCCCCTTGTAATTAAATGACAAATACTAGTATCTTTCCCTACATCCATCATACCCTTTTGAAAAACAACCTGACTCCCGGGCTTCATACTGTAGTATATTCGTTGACTGATGACTATCTAAGTTTAAAAGTTATCTCCCAAAGATGACCTCTCCGTCAGAACACTTTTTCAAAAGGGTATAATGGATTTCAGTTAGACTAAATACATAAGATGTCATAATCAATATCTTCGTCCCTGGTCATTTTATTTCACTTCTTAATCTTTTCGCAGTCATTCAGAGCATTGTTCTTTGATGCGTGGAATCCAGTATCTTATTTCTTCAGAACTCTCCTCGGTAAAAAAGTCATAAGTAGTAATAATCCGTCATGATGAGAAGCTTTTTGGCGTGAGCATCTTTCTTTTTATTCCATAATTTCCAAATTTAAGTCCTGTGATTCTGATAAAGTCCCTAGACTTTCTCTATTAATATACTAGTATCTTTCCCTGCATCCATCATACCCTTTTGAAAAACAACCTGACTCCCGGGTTGGCAGTTGTTGTATGTACCATGACTAATAATCACCTTAACTTGGAATTCTTCTCCCATTGTTGACCTCTCCGTCAGAACGCTTTTTCAAAAGGGTATAATGGATTTCAGTCAGACTACAAGACAAAGTAATTTGGCTCCTTATTGTGCAACTGTTCAAAAGTGATACATGATAAGTATTGCAATGTCCATAAGGTTAGATTCAAATCCAATCAGTTTATGGTAAAAAACACAAGACTCGTTTACAGTCTTGTGTTTCAAATGTATGTTACATTATGTAAAAAAATCTATTACCATGTAAATCGGCTTTATTAATCGGCATCAACTTAATTCAGTCACTCCTACAAATCAGTAATTT